>Ga0310811_10000283_pt1 | contig 71897 bp, 58 predicted proteins | sample YCmetagenome_FD_207642 | JGI IMG/M metagenome (GOLD analysis project Ga0310811, IMG submission 207642) | Soil microbial communities from experimental microcosm in Duke University, North Carolina, United States - YC | ecosystem: Engineered > Artificial ecosystem > Soil microcosm > Unclassified ... | reverse complement strand
GCCGGAAGATTTCGTACGTCTCTTCGCCGACGCGCAGGTCGGCGCGCGCTCCGAGGCTGTTGGTGGACACCGCGGGTCTCCTCTGGTGTGGCGTGTGACTTTATCTCGACATCAAGATACCCCATCCGCCGGGCGTTTCCGAACCCGGGCACGAGGCGAATCTCACCTGGCCGAAACAACACCCCTCGATCATCATGGAAGCGATCGCCCGACCGGGCATCATCACCGGATCGAAGCAGGAGGCCGCGGCCGTGACCTTCACCGAGACCCTGACCCGCGATTTCCCGGGCGCCGTGCCCGCGAACCAGTTCGTCAGCGGTACCCAGAACCTGTTGGCCCAGTTCGGGGTGATCCGCGGCAGCGCGCTGCCGCTCATCGCGACCTGCCGGGACGAGCTCGCCTTTGGGCTGACCGCCGAGCTGCAGCGGGCCTGGGGCGGGGCGTTCAACATGGCGGGACTCGCCGGACTGTTCACATTGGGCCGTACGGGGGTCGTCGCGGCCCGCGGACACGCCCCGCTGATCGACGGACGCCGCACGTTCGTCCTGATCGGCCTGACCCACGTCGGCCTCGGCGCCAACGGCAACGTCGGCGAGTGCGAGCGCCCCGGCGTACCCGGCGTGACCTACGCCTGCGGTGCGCTGCTGGCCGTCGGCGACGCGCTGCGCAGCGACGACGTGCACATCTCGGACTACCCGTATCTGGACCCTGAGGACCCGGAGCAGTCCCGGCTGCGCGACCGGATCGCGCCGCGCGTCTCGGACCACGCGAAGGCGGACCTGCTGGAGATCACCAGGATCGCCCGCGAACTGATCGACGAGGGCACCGCGGACGTGGTCAGCGTGCTGCGGGACGACAAGTACCCGGCCGACATCGCGCTGTTCACCGGAATCCACGTCCACGGGCCGCGCGGCGCCGACTACGTGCAGCCGAGCCTGGCCGTGTTCGACCGCGCGGGCGGCGAGACGACGGAACTGTCCTTCTGAGATCGGCGCCGCCCCGGTCCGCTCAGGGCGCGGGCAGCCTGGCGTGCCAGTCGTTGCGCACGGCCAGGATCCGCAGCCCCATGGTCACCGCGGCGGCGAGGAAGGCGAGCGGGGTCGCGGCCGGGTCGTACCGGTCCGTGGCCCCGACGAGCAGCGCGCCCACCAGCGCGGGCAGCGCGTAGAGCTCGCGGCGCAGCACCAGCGGCACCTCGTTCACCAGCACGTCGCGGATCACTCCCCCGCCGACCGCCGTCACCACGCCCATCAAGGACGCGGGAATGAGCGCGAGTCCGAAGTCCAAAGACTTCGCCGTACCGGACACCGCGAAACAACCCAACGTCGCGGAATCGGCCAGCAGAAAGGCCGTGGACAAAGGAATCCGGCCGCGAACCCGGTCGATCAGCGGCACCCGTCTGCCGAGAATCCGCGGATGCTGGCCGAGCAGCACCGCGGCCGCCGCGAAACTCGCCGTCGCCAGATATCGCCAGTCCGTCAGCATCGCCACCGGGACCGCGCCGATCATCAGGTCCCGCACCACGCCGCCGCCGAGCCCGGTCACCGCCGCCAGCACCAGAACCCCGACCAGATCAAGGCTTTTACGGATGCCGGTCAGCGCCCCGGCGGCCGAGGACGTGAGGATGCCGAGCAGGTCGAAAACGATGGGCAGATGAGGGGCCGGGGATGGGACCATAGGGCAATGATCCCAAGCGAATCCGGGGATACACCACCGCACACCAAATGTCCGAGGTGTGTTGACCGGCTCACTCGCGTTGGCTTTGCTTCGGCTTGTACGGTGTTGGGCCTCCGCGAAAGGGACGCACACTGATACCGTGGAGCGCAGCGCCCGACCGGGTGCCGACGGAGGTTTCCGGATCCGCCTGGGGGATAGGTACAGATGGCGACTCGCGATACAGGCTTCGGCCTACCGCGCGGCCGCCTCGTCCCCCGAACGGGTAGCGCGAGTGTCACGGCGTTGCGCCGAACGGGCGTGGTCTCTTCCCAGAGGCCGCGGAATGCCTTCACACTCGGTACAGGAGCGCGCTCGGCCCAACCCGCCAGGGGCAGCACACAGGAGGTCCCATGACCGAACTGCGAGTGATGGCGGTCACCGGCGATGGTGACCGTCTCGTGCTGCGTGCTCCCGACGGCCAGGAGTTCTTCCTCGCGATCGACGACCGGCTGCGCGCCGCCGTCCGCGGGGACCGGGCCCGGCTCGGCCAGATCGAGATAGAGCTGGACGCGCAGCTGCGGCCGCGCGACATCCAGGCCCGGATCCGCGCCGGACAGACCGCCGAGCAGGTGGCCGACGCGGCGGGCATCCCGCTCGAGCGGGTGCGCCGCTTCGAGGGCCCCGTGCTCGCCGAGCGCGCCTTCATGGCCGAGCGGGCGCAGAACACCCAGGTGCGCCGCTCCGGCGAGACGCACGGCCCGAAGCTGGGCGACGTGGTGCGCGAGCGCCTCGCCGCGCGCGACCCCGACATCGACTCGGTGCAGTGGGACTCGTGGCGCAAGGACGAGAGCGTCTGGACGGTCCGGATGTCCTTCCGGATCGGCGGTCTGCCCTACGAGGCGACCTGGAGCTTCGACCCGCCGCGGCGCCTGGTGCACCCGGTGGACGACGAGGCGCGGCTGCTGTCCAGCGACGCCGCCCCCGACACCGCGTTCCCCTTCGCCGCGCGCTCGGCGGCGGCCGCGGTCGGCGGCGGCCCCACCGGCAGTGCGCGTTCGGCGCAGGTGACCTCGCTGCAGTCCTGGCACGGCCGCCCGGCCGCAGGGCAGGGCTCTGTGACCGCGCTTCCGGTGCGGCCCAACGGTTCCCGCACCGCGAGCGCCGGCACCGCGACCGCGTCCCCGGACACCGAGGGCGAGCTCGAGGTGGCCGAGACCCCGGCCGCGTCCGGCACCGCCGCCGCGTCCACCGCGACGGGCAACGGCACCGGCGGCGCACGCCCGGCGGCGGCAGCAGCGGCCGCCGGAGGCACCGGCGCCGGCTCCGCATACTCCGACGCCCTGTTCGGCCCCGTCGGCCCGCACAAGGAGCGGCTGCGCGGCGACACCGACCAGCAGGCGGTCAACGACGGCGTCAGCCCCGGCCGCCGGGCCACCGTGCCCAGCTGGGACGAGATCGTCTTCGGCACCCGCCGCCGCAAGGCCGACTAGCCCGAACGGGATCGTCTTCGGCACTGAGTTCTCCGCCGCAAGGCCGACTGAGCCGAACGGCTGGTTTCCCCTGCACTGGGCCGATCGGGTGGCATCAGCCTGCTGACGTCACCCGATCACCCGGTGTGAACACTCGACCCTGAGTGCTTTATGAGCAGTACAGCCGAAGTTCACCATTACTTAGGCTTGGGCTCGCCAAAGGGATTTCCACGGCGTCGAGGCTACGGAATCGTAGGCTCAGAATCATCCGCTGCCCTGCCCCATCCGGAGGGGAATCCCTGATGCAAGCCAAGACCAAGCGTCGCGTGGCGTTGTCCGCCACGGCCGGTGCGGTCGCCGTCGGCCTGTCCTTCGCGGTCGCCCAGCCGAGCTTCGGCTCGCAGAACCCCGGCACGATCCAGCCCCAGTCCTCGGGAAGCTCGGTCGTGCTCACCGCCAAGCACGCCGCCGGCACCACCACGCCGATCCAGCACGTGGTCGTCCTCTTCGACGAGAACGTCTCCTTCGACCACTACTTCGGCACCTACCCGAACGCCGCGAACACCGACGGCACCGCGTTCCGCGCGAAGTCGGGCACGCCGACCGTCAACGGCCTGTCGACCGCGCTGCTGGAGAACAACCCGAACGGGGTCAACCCGAGCCGGCTGAACTCGTCCCAGGCGCTGACCTGCGACCAGGACCACAACGACACCGCGGAGCAGCAGGCCTACGACAAGGGCCTCGCCGACCAGTTCCCGACCTACACGGGCGTCGCCACCTGCTCCTCGCCGGACCAGGGCATGGCCGGTCTGGTGATGGACTACTACGACGGCAACACCGTCACGGGTCTGTGGAACTACGCGCAGAACTACGCGATGAGCGACAACTCGTACGGCACCACGTACGGCCCGTCCACCCCCGGCGCGATCAACCTGGTCTCCGGCCAGACGTACGGCGGCGAGGTCATGGACGCGTCCGGCAACCCGGTCTCCGACACCGCCGTGGTCGGCTCGCCGAACTCGAGCTTCGTGGGCACGGACATCTCCGACATGGACCCGTACTACGACAACTGCTCGAAGGCCGGCGACACGCTCAAGATGACGGGCACCAACATCGGTGACCTGCTCAGCGCGAAGGGCGTGACCTGGGGCTGGTTCCAGGGCGGCTTCGGCGCGACGACCGCCGCCACCGCCACCGGCAAGGCCGTCTGCGGCGCGACGCACATCAACGTCGGCGGGGCCACGATCGCGGACTACAGCGCGCACCACGAGCCCTTCCAGTACTACCAGTCGACGGCGAACCCGGAGCACCTCGCGCCGAAGACCGAGTCCGAGGTCGGCCACAACGGCCAGGCCAACCACCAGTACGACCTCTCGTACTTCTACCAGTCCATCAAGGACGGGAACCTGCCCTCGGTCTCCTACGTGAAGCAGGCCGAGTACCAGGACGGCCACGCCGGCTACTCCGACCCGCTGGACGAGCAGACCGGAATCGTCAACACCATCAACGCGATCGAGTCCTCCAAGTACTGGAGCAGCACCGCGATCGTCATCGAGTACGACGACTCCGACGGCTGGTACGACCACCAGGCCCCGCCGAACGTGAACTCCTCCTCCGACCCGGCGGTGGACGCCCTCGACGGCACCGGCCAGTGCGGCAGCACCGCCCGCACCCCGCTCGCCGGCGAGCAGGACCGCTGCGGCTACGGCCCGCGCCTGCCCCTGCTGGTCATCTCGCCCTACGCCAAGACGAACTTCGTCGACCACGCCGTGACCGACCAGACCTCGTCCCTGGCCTTCATCGAGCAGAACTGGAGCACCGGCACCATCTCGGGCTCCCTCGCCCAGTACGCCGGCTCCCTGAACTCGTTCTTCGACTTCGACAAGAAGTCGGCCCGCCGAGTCCTGCTCAGCCCCACCACCGGCGCCGTCCTGCGCGACTAGCCGCAGAATGACCGCCTGAAGCACAACACGTCGCCCCCGCCACGAACCTAGTGGCGGGGGCTCACGTTTGCCGATCGGCCCTACCTACGTCCCTGATACTCCGCTTCGCTCCGCATCAGCGACTACGTCCGGGCCGACTACTTACCCCGCCCACCCGCCCCAAGCCTTCGGCCCGCTACCTACGCTCCCTCGTACCTCGGTCACTACGTCCGCGAGCCTGCGGCGTTTCCGTCCTGCTCGCTTTCCGCTGGCTGAAAGTCTGAAAGTCAAAAGCGCCTCCGGCGGGCCGGCTCAGACAGCACCCAACAACACCGCCCGGCTGCGGTTGGCCTGTGGGCGGGGGTGGGGGTGGGGTCCGGTTGGGGTGCTATACGCTGCGCTCGGCCCGAGACCGTGTAGGCGCGGCGGACGATGTAAAATTCCCCATCACCATCCACACTGGCCAAAGACCAGAACCCCCTACTCGATCAACGAATCGCCCACCCCTGAGGTTCCGCCTGCGCCGGTAAGACCCGGCCCGCCCGGAGGCGATTTTGACCTCTATCGTTTCTGGTCCCAGGCGAAGGTGAGAGACACACAAACGCCGTAGGTCCGCGGACGTAGTGACCGAGGTACGAGGGAGCGTAGGTAGCGGGCCGAAGGCAGAGGGACGGGTGGGCGGGGTAAGTAGTAAGTAATCGGCCCGGACGTAGGCGTGGTGCGGAGCGAGGAACGAGCGCAGCACCACGCCGTAGGTAGGGGCGACCACCAGAGTGCGGGGGCTACGCGAACATGGCTGAGCCGAAGTAGTCGGTGGTGTTCTTCACGCCGGGGAGGGCGAAGAAGTAGCCGCCGCCGGTTGGGGAGATGTAGTCGACCAGGGGCTCGTCGATGAGGCGGGTCTGGACGGCTTCGAACTGGCGGACGACGTCCTGCTGGTAGGCGCAGAAGGCCAGGCCCACGTTGAGGTTGCCGTCCACGTCGAAGCCGCGGTCGTAGTTGTAGCCGCGGCGCAGGATCTGCTGGTCGTAGCTGGCCTTGGTGCGCGGGTTGGCCAGGCGGATGTGGGCGTCGAGGGGGATGACGTTGCCCATCGGGTCGTTGCTGTACTCGGGGGTGTCGAACTCGGCGGTGCCGCTGAGCGGGGCGCCGGAGTCGCGGCGGCGGCCGATCATGAGTTCCTGCTCGTTGAGGGAGACGCGGTCCCAGAACTCGACGAGCATGCGGATGATGCGTATCACCTGGTACGAGCCGCCGGCCGCCCACTGCTGCTCGCCGCGCAGGCCGCCGTGGGCCCAGATCAGGGCGCTGGTGGCGGTGTCGTCGTTGACGTCGGGGTTGGCGATGCCGTCCTTGAAGCCGAGTTGGTTGCGCTGGGTGCCGCTGGGGCGGGGGACGGACTGGAAGCCGTCGATCTTCCAGTTGCCCTGCATCAGGCCGCGGGTGTGCTTGGCGATGTCGCGCAGTGCGTGCATGACGGTGTCTTGATGGTCGGCGCAGATCTGCAGGGAGAGGTCGCCGTGGAGTTCTTGGGAGCCGACCATGTTGTCGTTGGGGAACACGGGCATCTTCGAGAGCCGTACGGGCTTGCGTGCGGCCAGGCCGTAGCGGTCGTCGAAGAGCGAGGCGCCGACGCCGAGGGTGATGGTGAGCCCGTCGGCGGGCACTTCGGGGCCGAGGGTCTCGCTGTCCGAGGGCGGGGAGGCGAGGCCGAGGTCGGCGGGGGTGCCTCCGGCGGTCAGGAAGCGGGCGCGGGTGGTGATCGTCTTGAAGAGCTCGATCAGCTCGGCCCTGTTGGCGGCGGTGGCGTTGAAGGACACGAAGGTGGCGAAGGCCTGCGGCTTGGTGAGGATGCCGGCCTGGTTCGCGCCGTGGAACGGGATGATCCGGCCGGAGCCGGTGGTCGAACCGTCGTCGGCCACGGCGACCGTCGCCCCGGCCACGCCCGCGCCGACCACCACCGCGCCCGCCGCACCCACCGCGGCGCCGCGCAGGAAGGAACGGCGGCGCAGGGCGGCGTGCAGCGTGGCGGAGTCGACCAGGCCGGTTCCGTCGGCGGTGGAGGCGGCGCCGGTGAAGGGGCAGCTTCCGGTGGAGGAGGTGGAGGAGGTGGAGGGCGCGGGGGTCGGCTCCACCGCCTCGGCTTCGGGCGTCGCGGCGACGTTCTCTGACTGGGACATCAGGCGGCGGTCCGTTCTTCCAGCAGGTCGGGCACGAGGGAGAGGGTCTCGAGCAGCTGGCCGAGATCACCGTTGATCTTCTGCCGCTGCGCGGTGCTGAGCGCGCCGACCGCGGTGGGCTTGGTGGCGCACGTGGTAGTGCACGGTCCGGCGCCGTCGGCCTTCAGGTCGGCCTGCACGGTGGCCAGGCCCTGGTTGATCCGGCTGAGCAGGGCCGGGTCGCCGCGGGAGATCAGGGAACTGATCGTGGAGAGCACCTCCTGGGTGCCCTGCGTGTTGGCGTACAACGTGTCCAGCGTCGTACCACTGCCGTAGTCCTGGATCCCGGTCAGCTGGAACTGCAGCGCGTTCTCCAGGATCTCGTGCGTACGCAGCGGCAGGTCGCTGGCGGGCGTTGTCTGACCGGGGAAGGCCTTGATCAGACCCTTGATGTCGGTGACGAGCTTGTCGCCGATCGGGGCGAGTTCGGCGGCGGACTGGCCGTGCCACAGGCCGTACTCGATCCGGAAGAAGCCGGTCCAGTCCTTGGTCGCGGTGCCCTGCGGCTGTCCGCTGGCCGAGCCGTTGATCTCGCTGTCGAACGTGTCGAAGGTGCCGTAGGCCGCGCCGAGCCGCTCGTAGGCCAGGTGCGCGGGCAGCCAGTCGGTCTCGGCCTGCGCCAGGTTCCCGGCCTGCAGGTCCGCGTCGAGCTTCTGGGTCGCGGTGAGCAGGCCGGGCAGCGAGGTCTGCACGTACGCGCGGTAGTCGTAGACCGGCTGCTCCATGTCCTGCTCGGTGACCGGGACCACGGCGGCGAGCCCGCTGCTGGAGCCGGTCACGTGGTAGGTCGCCGAGTTCTTCACCGTGCCGTCGATGAACGAGCAGCGGAAGACGTAGTCCCCGGCGCCGATCGAGACGTTCATCAATTCGCTGGAACCCGGGGTGACGTCCGGGTCCTCACCGTAGACGGCATTGGTGGTCGGGTTGATCAGGTAGACCTCGGCGGTGTTGGCGCCGTTGTCGGTGATGTTGAAGCTCTGCGTCCCGGCGGTCGGCGTGGTCCAGCCGGTGCCGCACGCGGACTCGCTGATCGCGATCTGCGTCGTGCTGGTGGCGGACGCGGTGCCCATCACCGAGATCGTGGCCACGGCGACGACCGCGGGGACGGCGACGATCGACGTGTACACGGCCCAGCGCGGGGCCTTGCGCTTCTCCCCCGCCGCCTTCGGTTCCCGCTCGGCGCGCGCCTTCTCGGCCAACTGCTCGGCGAGCGCGACCTCCTCGGCGGCGCGGCGGGCGGCGTTGCGCTCGGCCCGGGAGATCTCGGCGGCGGATGCGGTCTGGGCCCGGCCCGCGGCGCGCACGCCGTGCACGAACAGGGTCATCGTCGTCGCCAGGTAGAGCACGTAGCCGGTCACCTGCAGCCAGGTCATCACCGGCGTCAGGTTGAGGGTGCCGGCGATCAGCGTCGCGTACCAGGATCCGGCGTCGATGCTCAGGTTGAAGGCGTGCGCCGCGTAGCCCGGCAGCACGTTCGCCTCCTGCAGGTCGCCGAGGCCGTACGCCAGCACGCCCGCGGCGATCACGATCAGCACGCCGCCGGTGTACGCGAAGAAGCGGGTGAGGTTGATCTTCAGGACCCTGCGATACAGGCCCCAGCAGAGCGCGACCGCGAGCAGGACGCCGACCAGCGCGCCGAGCATCGGTCCGCGCGCCTGCCCGGCCGACTTCGCGGTCGTCCACAGGAACAGCGAGGTCTCGAGACCCTCGCGCGCGACGGCGAGGAACGCGGTCAGCACCAGCACCTTGTTGCCGCGGCCGAGCGCCTCGGCGACCCGCGCCTTGAGGTCGCCGGACAGGCTCTTCGCGTTGCGCCGCATCCAGAACACCATCGTGGTGACGAAGCAGACGGCGAGCAGCGAGAGCAGGCCGCCGAACGCGTCCTGGCCGCCCGCGGGCAGCGCGGCGGAGGTGAAGGTGAGCACGGCCGCGAAGGAGAGGCTGACGGCGACCGCGGCGGCCACGCCCGTCCACACGGCGCCGAGCCGGTCTCTGGCCTCGGCGCGCACCAGCGTGGCGACGAGGATGGAGACGACGAGCCCGGCCTCCAGGCCCTCCCGCAGGCCGATCAGGAAACTGGGAAACGCGGTGTTCCACATGAGACGGGGAACCCCTCCTCGCACGACTGAAGCAAAACTTAGGCGAGCCTAACCTATAGCGCCGCATGCCCGACATTGCGGGGGTGCGGCCAACCGGTGAAATTCCGCCGCACAGCCCGGAGAATCCCGACATTCCACGCATAAATTTCTCAGAAGTTTTTTGCCCGGCATGTATCTGGGGCCCATCCGCGGCGCTCTTGTAATCGACCGGATCGGGAAGGGGAGAGCCCGGTCCGGTCATACGCTTCATCGCCTCCCGGATCTCGGGGAGGGACCCGGCGGGCGATGGGGTGCTTGGTTGGGGGATCTGGTGGGGGTACACCGTGCCCGCCCGGCGGCCGCGAGGGGGGATCCGAGGGGGATCTCGGCGGTTGCCGGGCGGTTGCGACGGTTCCGGCCCCGCGCGCTTCCTCCCGGGGGACCAGGACGGCACGGGGGTACGGCCTGCTCCCCCGGCGCAGGACGCCGCGAGCAGTGTCGGAACGCACCGGTAAAGTGCCTGACCATGTCAAGGGAGGAAGTTGTGCGCTCGAACCACAAGGCGCGTCTCGAGCGGCTGCTCGGCCGCCATCCGGACGCGGTATTCACGGACGGTGCGCTGCACCGCCGGGATCAACTACTTGTCGCGGAGCACCAGTCGGAGCACGCCCGCGACGCCGGCGCCGACTTCGTGGACCGGGTGGACGCCTATCCCGAGATCGGCGTGCACCGGCTACGGCTGCGGGCCTCCGCCCGGGTGGACGTGCCGGAGTTCGCCGCCGACCTGCGAGAGCAGGGCATCGGCGCGACACCGAACCACCTGCTGCGCGGCGAACCGGACTGGATCGGCGGGCCCTTCGGCGTGCCGACGGTCTGCGCGCCCATCCCCGCCCCGGTGGCGAACGGCGTGGGCCGCCGGGTCACCGTCGCGGTCCTGGACACCGGGATCACCCCGCACCCCTGGTTCACGAACACCGACTGGTGGCCCGAGGTGACCCCGGAGCAGCTCGACCCGATAACGGCGAACTGCGACTACGAACTCGACGCGCAGTCCGGCCACGGCACCTTCGTCGCGGGCACGGTGCTGCAGAAGGCCCCGAACGCGTACCTGTGGATCGAGCGGCTGCTCGACGACATCGGCGTCTGCGACGAACTGGAACTGCTGCACTGCCTCGGCCGGATCCGCGCCCGGGAGAAGGCCACCGGCACCACCGTGGACGTGATCAACCTCTCGCTCGGCGGTTACGCGCACGCCGACCACCCGTCGCCGCTGATCGCCGACGCGCTGCGCAGGTTCGGCAGCCACACGGTGATCGTGACCGCCGCGGGCAACAACGGCGCGGAGCGGCCCTTCTGGCCGGCCGCGCTCAAGGACTGCGTCGCGGTGGGCGCCAAGGCCACCTTCTCCGACCGCGGCTGGTGGGTGGACGCCAGCGCCCCCGGCGTGGACGTCGTGGGCCCGTTCCCGCGGCGCAGCCCCGAGGGCGAGATCGACCTCGGCTACGCGCGCTGGAGCGGCACCTCCTTCTCCGCGCCGTACGTCGCGGGCGCCATCGCGCACCTGTCCAACGACAAGGACATCACCGCCCGGGAGGCCGCCGAGATCCTGCTCGACACGGCGCGCCCGAAGACCGACCCCGACTTCGGGGTGGAGATCGGATAGCGGACGGTATGACGCCACGGCGTGATCTCGCTAGTGTTTCCCACGCGCCCGGCACGGGGTCGGGCGCGTGGGAGCGTGAGTCATGCCGTCGAACAGCGCGGAGCGCGCCGAACCCGCGGGACCGAGGAACGCCGATCTGCTGGCCGCCGCCCTGCGCGGGGAGGGCGCGGCCTGGAACGTCCTGGTGGACCGGTACGGCCGCCTGGTGTGGGCGGTCGCCCGCGGCTTCGAACTGCCCGCCTCGGACGCGGCCGACCTCAGCCAGACCGTGTGGCTGCGGCTGGTCGAGCACATGGACCAGATCAAGGAGCCGGAACGGCTCGGCTCCTGGCTCGCGACCACGACCCGGCGCGAGGGGATCAAACTGCTGCGCCGGCGCAGCCTGGAGATCCCGGACGAGCATCAGGAAGAGCAGTCGGACCAGGGACTGGACGGTCCCGAGGAGCACGCCCTGGTCGCCGACGAATACGCGCAGCTGCGGGCGGCGATGGCGAAACTGCCGGAGCGCTGCCGCAAGCTGCTGCGGGTCATCGCGGCAAGCGACGAGGCGAACTACAGCGAGGTGGCCGCCGCCCTGGACATGCCGGTGGGTTCCATCGGCCCGACCAGGTCGCGTTGCCTGGAACGGCTGCGCGTTCAGTACACGCAGCCATCGTGAACCCGTCGAACGACGGGGTAGTCCTAGGGGGACGAGCTCATGACCAGTGACGGATACGCGGGCGACGAGTACGACGACGTGCGCCTGCTGGCCGACCTCAACTCGCTCTACGAGTACGACGACCCGGTTCCCGAGGCGGTGCTCGGCGCCGCGCGCGGCGCCTTCGGCTGGCTGGACTTCGACAGCGAGCTGGCGAAACTGCTGGACGAGGAGGCGCTGACCGGCCGTGCCGTGCGCGCCACCGGCGACCAGCACCTGCTGACCTTCGAGGCCGAGCACCTGACCTTCGTGGTGGAGTCCACGGAGCTGGCGGACGGCCGCAAGCTCGTCGGCCAGGTGATGCCGGCGGGCCCGCGCGAGGTGTGGCTGGAGAGCGCGGGCGGGGAACGCGCCGCCACGGACGTGGACGAACTGGGACGTTTCTCGCTGCCGCAGCTGCCGGCCGGACCGGCCCGGCTGCGCTGTGAGCTACCGGACGGCACACGCGTGGTGACTGAGTGGGGCGCCATCTGAGAAGCTGAGTGAATGACCAGCTCCCCCGACGCCGTTCGGCGGCCCGCGGCCGACGGCGCGCTTCGTCTTGCCCGCGCCCTGGAACTGCTCGACGTCGTGGACGGCGACGCCGCGGCGGCCGGCGCCGGGGCCAGGGAGCTGCTCGCGGACGACGAGGCGGACGAGGCGGCCGTCGTCGCGATGCGGGTGCTCGGGCTCTCGCTGCGGGTCGGCGACAACTCCGCGGCCGCGGCCGAGGTGCGCCGCGCGGTGAGCACCGCGGAACGCCTGCACCTGCCGCTGCGCGCGGCGCAGGCCCGCACCTCGCTGCTGGTCATGCTCTCGCACCAGGGCCGGACCCGGGAGGCGCTGCGCGAGGCCGAGCTCGCCGAGGCCGCGCTGCGCGGTCCGGAGACGGAGCTGGACCTGGCCCGGCTGCGGGTGAACCAGGGTCTCGCGCTGCAACGCCTGGGCCGCACCCCCGAGGCGCTGGCCTGCTACGCGGCGGCCGAACCCGTGCTGATCCGGCACCGGGACGTGCGCTGGGAGGTGCTGATGCTCAACATGCGCGGCACCACGCTCGCGTACCAGGGCAGGCACGAGGCCGCCGCCCGGGATCTGCGCCGCGGGATCGCGCTCGGCGAGGCCGCGGGCATGACCGAGATCGGATTCAGCCTCCACCTCAACTACGGCTTCAGCCTGCTCCAGGCCAGCCGCATCCCGGAGGGCCTTCAGGAGATCACCCGCGCGCTGCGGGCCGGCGAGCAGAGCGGGGCCCGGCTCGAGTCCGCGTACGCCGATCGGGCCGGCGCGCTGCTGACCGCCGGTCTCGCGGTGGAGGCGCTGGAGAACGCCGAACGCGCCATCGCCGGGCAGCTGGAGCGCGGCCGCGCGTACGACGCGGCGGAGTCGCGGCTGGTCGCGGCGCGCGCGGCGTTGGCGGCGAACCAGGTGCGGCGGGCGTCGGCGCTGGCGGCCGAGGCGCGCGCGGACTTCACCGAGCAGCGGCGGCACACGTGGGCGGCGTGGGCGTGGCAGGTCGAGCTCGCCGCGCGGCACGCCGAGGGCGAGCACACCGCCGAGCTGCTCAGGGAGCTGATCAGCTGCGCGGCCCGGTTGGAGCGCTCCGGCTGGCTGAACGCGCCGCAGGAGGCGCGCATGCTGGCCGCCCGCACCGCCGCCGCGCTCGGCCGCCGGGCCCAGGCCGCGCGGCTGTACGGGCTGATCGGCGCGGAGCGGTTCAGCGGCCTGGCCTCGCTGCGGATCCTGGCCTGGGAGGCGGAGAGCGAGCGCAGGCTGCTCGCCGGGGACCGCGGCGGCGCGGGCCGGGCCGTGACGCAGGGCCTGAAGGTGCTGGCCGAGTTCGCGGGCACGCTCGGCGCGACCGACCTGCGGGCCGGCAGCGCGGCGCTCGGCGCGGACCTGGCGAAGGCCGGGCTGCGGCTGAGCCTGGAGGGCGGTTCGGCGCGCAGTCTGCTGGTCCGGGCGGAGCAGTGGCGCGCGGCGTCGCTGCGGCGCGCTCCGGTGCGCCCGGAGCATTCGGGGCAGATGGCGGAGCTGCTTTCCCGGCTGCGCCACGTGACCACGCAGGCGAGCGACGACGCGCTGGTGGGCAAGGACATCCGGGCCGTGCAGCGCGAGCGGGTGAAGCTGGAGGAGGAGATCAGGGAGCTGGCCCGGCACACCCCGGGCACCCGGGACTCCGCGGACTCCCCGCTCGACCTGCGGGCGCTCGGCGGCGCGCTGGGCGGCCGGACGCTGGTGGAGTACGTGCGGCTGGAGGACGAGCTGCACGCGATCGTGGTCGGCGACGGCCGCTGCACCCGGCACCGGATCGGCTCGTACCAGGCCGTGCTGAAGGAACTGGAGTCGCTGCGTTTCGCGATGGGCCGCATCGCCAAGCAGCACGGTTCGCCGCGGATGCTCGAGGGCGCCCGCGACATATACCGGCACGCGAGCCGCAACCTCGACCGGATGCTGCTGGACCCGCTGCGCCGGCGGATCGGCGGCGACGAGGAGCTCGTGCTGGTGCCGACCGGTTCGCTGCACGCCCTCGCCTGGGCCACGCTGCCGTCGATGGAGAACAGGATCCTGACGGTCGCCCCGTCCGCGCGCAGCTGGCTGGCCGCCGAGCAGGTCCCGCAGCGGCACGGCCCGGTGGCGCTGGCGCACGGTCCCGGCCTGCCGCACGCCGAGGACGAGATCACCGCGATCGCGAAGCTCTACCCGGACGCCGAGCCGTTGCAGGGCGAGAAGGCCGCGGCCGAGGCCGTCGCGGTCTCCTGGGACGGGGCCCGGCTCGCGCACCTGGCCGCGCACGGGAAGTTCCGCAAGGACAACCCGCTCTTCTCGAACCTGGAGCTGGCCGACGGTCCGCTCACCGTCTACGACCTCGAATCCCTCGGCCGCGCGCCCGGCCTGCTGATCCTGTCCGCGTGCGACTCGGCGCTGTCCGGCATCCACCCGGGCGACGAGCTGATGGGCGTGGCCAGCGCGCTGCTGGCGCTCGGCAGCAAGACCCTGATCGCCTCGGTGGCGCCGGTGGACGACGAGTACACCCGGGTTCTGATGACCGCGCTGCACACGGAGCTCGGCGCGAACGTCCGTCCCGCTCAGGCGCTGGCGAAGGCGCAGGCCGAGCACCCGGAAGCCCCGGCCTTCATCTGTCTCGGCTCAGGCTGACTCTTCGACGTCGCCATCGTCGACGTCGGTGTCCTCGGGGGCGGATTCCTCGCTTCCGGCGGCCACGGCGCTCGCCGCGGCGAAGCCGTCGAGGAAGCCGCGGGCCCGCTCCAGCTTCGGGAAAGGTTCGAGCAGCCGCCAGAAGCCCGCGCCGTGGTTGGGTTCGATCAGGTGGGCGAGCTCGTGCAGCAGCACGTAGTCGATGACGAAGTCGGGCATGCCGCGCAGCCGGTCGGACAGCCGGATCGAGGCGTCGACCGGGGTGCACGAGCCCCAGCGGGCGCCCTGGTTGGTGACCCAGCGCACGGAGACCGGGACGGCCCGGCCGCCGAGGTATTTGACCGAGAGGTCTCTGGCGCGGGAGGCGAGTTCGGCCTCGCCGGGACGGCTGCGCCGCTCGCGCGAGTCGAGCCGGGCGAGCATCGCCTTGACCCAGCGCTCCTCCTCGCGTGCCGACATCTGCGCCGGGATCAGCACGACGGTCCGGTCACCCTGCCGATAGGCGGACACGGTCCGCCGACGACGCGCCGAACGACGCACCTCGACGGCGTCCCCGGCGGCCGCACCACGTCGCGACCCCGCGGCGTTCTCGGCGTCCGGCGGGGTCAGGTCGGCTGACACGCAACCCAACGTAGCGGTTCGGAGCAGTTTTGGCGCCACCCGCGGGCCTAAGTCTTGCGAAAACTTCAGCGCACACGCACTCCGACGTACGGGGTTCCCCGAAAAAATTCTCATTGAGCCTGGTGAAAGGGTGGAACTCGGCTTCGTCCACCGGGTTATCCACATGAAATGCCGGACCGATCCACATACTTGCCGGGATTGTCACCAGGTTATCCCCAGGGTTGTCCACAGCCGTTCGCGTGGCGCAATTGACGACCCGGGTCCCGTCGCCGTACCGTCGTCACCTGAAAGCGGGGCCTTCGGAAAACAGCTCGGCGGCCGCGGTGGGCGATCACCGCGCGAACCGAGGCGTGCGCCTGGGGGCCCCGCACTGCTTTTCCGGGGGAATTCGCGCTCAACTCACTCGCCTGTCGTACCGGCGGTCCTACAACTCACCCGATCGCGTCAACACGCGTGCCCGTGGGCGACGCCGAGCGTCCGCGATGCGAGAACACGCTCCGCTCTCGCGTATGGTGACTCTCGTCCGGGGGTCGAACGCGGCCAAACGGACGAACCAACCGCGAGAAGCACAGGAGGGCCACCATGGCCGAGACATACACGGGTGAGGCCTACTGCGTGAAGTGCAAGGAGAAGCGGCACTTCACCGGCGAGATCAAAGTCAGCGAGTCGGGGCGGCGCATGGCGCAGGGCACCTGCCCGACCTGCGGCACCAAGGTCAACCGGATTCTGGGCAAGGCCTGAGCAGTCGGCCGCGGTCTGGAATATGCGGACGGAGGCGGGCCGGTATCCGAATTTCCCGGATACCGGCCCGTCCGGCATTTACCCGCCACACTCATGAAGGAGCCGCGCACCGGTGCGCCCGATCCTCAAGCCCGGATTGGGCCGCGTCTGGCTGGACGCGAACACCCTGCAACTCGGCCGCGGCCCGCGGCGCCGGGTGCATCGGCTGGATTGCGCCGAACGGGTGCTTCTCGAGTCGCTGGACGGCACCCGGGATATCGAGGCGCTGCTTTCCTACGGAGGTCGATTAGGCCTCACGAGTGAACGTTCGCTCAACCTGCTCAATCGGCTGGCCATCGAGGGGGCCTTGGACGACGCGGCGCTGCCCACCCCGGGGCTGGCCAGGCTCAGCGTCGGGGAGCGGGGCAGGCTCGAACCGCTGGTCAGCGCGCTCGGGCTGCGCAACGGGCTGCCCGGCTCCGGGGCGCGGGCGCTGGAGCGGCGGGCCCAGCAGTACGTCGTCGTGCACGGCCTCGGACTGGTCGGCGCGCAGGTCGCGCGGCAGTTGGCGGCGGCCGGGGTGGGCGTGGTGCGGCCGGTGGACCAGAACCCGGCCGCGCACCGGGACACCGGCCCCGGAGCGCTGGAGCCGGGGCAGGTCGGCAAGCGGCGGCAGGAGGCGCTGTGCCGGGTCATCCAGCGCGACACGCCGTCCACCCGGATCGCCCCGACGCAGCTGAGCCGCGTTCCCGACCTGGTCGTCGTCTCCCCGGCCGAGCGCTATCCGGTGGGCCTGCTCGAAAGCCTGGTGAGCGACGGCGTGCCGCATCTGCTGGTGCGCCCGGCGGAGGACGAGGTGCTGGTCGGCCCGCTCGTGCTGCCCGGCCGCACGAGCTGCGCGCACTGCGCCGACCTGCGGCTGAGCGAGCTGGACCCGAGCTGGCCGCAGTTCCTCGCGCAGCTCGGCACGACCAGTCCCGGCGAGATCGCGCCGGCCGACTGCGCGCTGCTGCTGCTCGGCGCCGCGTACACGGTGCAGTACGCGCTCGCCCATCTGGACGGACGCGAGCCGCCGGTGCTGGGCGCGCTGACGAGCCTGCGCCCGCCGGACGCCGCGCCCTTCCGGGTGCCGATCGAGCCGCGCACGGCGTGCGGATGCGGTGCCCGCGACTCCCTCGACCGGGTCGGCCTGCTTGAATAGGCCGTATGAGTGATCTGCCGCGGAACGCGGTGACCCGGACCGCCAAGCTGGCCACGCTTCCGCTCGGGCTGGCCGGCCGGGCCACGCTCGGGCTGGGCAAACGCGTCGTCGGCGCGCCCGCCGCGGCCGTCGCGAGCGAGCTGCAGACCCGGACCGCCGAGCAGTTGTTCAAGGTGCTCGGCGAGCTCAAGGGCGGGGCGATGAAGTTCGGCCAGGCGCTCTCGGTCTTCGAGGCCGCGCTGCCCGAGGAACTCGCCGGGCCGTACCGCGGCGCGCTCACGAAGCTGCAGGAGAACGCGCCCGCGCTGCCCGCCTCGACCGTGCACAAGGTCATGGCGCAGTCCTTCGGCGCGGACTGGCGGGAGAACTTCGAGTCCTTCGACGACTCCCCCGCGGCCGCCGCGTCGATCGGCCAGGTGCACCGCGCCGTCTGGTCGGACGGGCGCGCGGTCGCGGTGAAGGTGCAGTACCCGGGCGCGGGCAAGGCGCTGATCGCCGACCTCAACCAGCTCGCCCGGATCTCCCGGCTGTTCGGGATCCTGGTGCCCGGCATGGACGTCAAGTCCCTGCTGACCGAGCTGAAGGAGCGGATCGCCGAGGAGCTCGACTACGCGGCCGAGGCGGAGAACCAGCGCGCGTACGCCGCGGGCTACGCGGACGACGCTGGCATCCACGTCCCCGGCGTGGTCGCGCAGCAGGGCACGGTGCTGGTCACCGAGTGGATCGACGGCATCCCGCTGTCCAGGATCATCGCCGAGGGCACGCCGGAGCAGCGCAACGAGGCCGGCCGGCTGCTGCTCGGCTTCCTGTTCTCCGGCCCCGGCAAGGTCGGCCTGCTGCACGCCGACCCGCATCCGGGCAACTTCCGGCTGATCCCGGTCGAGCCGCCGAAGAAGAAGGGCGGCCGCAAGAAGACCGCGGTGAACGGCGAGCCGGTCGTCCACGAGGGTCCGTGGCGGCTCGGCGTGCTCGACTTCGGCGCCGTCAACCGGCTGCCCGAGGGCATGCCGCCCGCGATCGGCACCGCCATCCGGTACGCGCTGCAGGACGACGCCGACGAGGTGGTGCGCATCCTGAGCGGCGAGGGCTTCGTGCGCCCGGGCATCAAGATGGAGCCGCAGGAGGCGCTGGACTACCTGGCCCCGCTGCTCGACCCGCTGCGCACCGAGACCTTCACCTACAGCCGCGCCTGGCTGCGCGACCAGGGCGCGCACCTGTCCAACCGCGGCAACCCGGCCGCCTCGGTCGGCCGCCGGTTCAACCTGCCGCCGGCCTACATGCTGATCCACCGGGTCAGCATGGGCACGCTCGGCATCCTGTGCCAGCTCGGCTCGACCATCGAGGTGCCCGAGGTGCTCGAACCCTGCCTGCCCGGCCTGGTCCCGGAAGCGTGACCCCTCTCGCGGGGATCTGATTCACGCTCCGGGCCCGGACCGGGCAGGGGGTGTTGGTGCTGTCAGTGCTCGTTATTCAGTTATGGACGAGGCTGGTGGCTACTTGCCCAGCAGTCGCGCCGCGAGGTTGCGGCGCGCCCGGTAGGCGGTGCGGCGGAGGCGTTGCGCCTCCGCTTGTCGTAACCGTTCCCTGTGCATCTCCTGGGCGTAGCCGTACTGCGTGGTGAACATGGTTTCGGTGCTCCTCAGCGTGGTGGGTTCGTGGTTGTACGGGGCGAGCGGATTACCGGACTCGGCGCGGACGCCGGCGGGCTTGAGCAAGGTCTTGGACATCGGGGTTTCCTGGTTTCTCGGTGAGTCGGGACAGGGTCGGAAAAGTACTGCCAGGTCAGGCGACGACGGCGACGTCGGTCTTGCGCGGACGACCCCGGGGCCGCTTGCGGGCCACGACGACGCCCTGGACGAACAGTTCGCCGCCCCAGACGCCCCAGGGCTCCTTGCGCTCGAGGGCGCCCTGCAGGCAGGCCTCACGGATGGGGCAGTCGGTGCACACCGCCTTGGCGAGCTCGACGTCCGCCGGGGACTCGGCGAAGAAGAGCTCGGGCTCGACGCTGCGGCAGGGCAGGTCGTCGAGGACGGTGTTGGGCTCGAAGACGGTCAGCTGCATCGCTGGCTCCTTCTGGGGGCTCGGGACTACGGCGGGGCTGGACGTGGGGTCAATCGGAGCCTGGTCGAGGCTGTCGATCTGCACGGTTTCTCAGGTCCTTGTCGTATCGGTGGTCCCGCTGCCCGCCGCTCCCGCTCGGGGAACGAATAAGGCCGCGGATCCCGGTTCTCGGGTTCCGCGGCCTGGAGGCTGCTGCGCTGACGGGCGGTCAGTGCGGTGGTCTCCAGGTAACGGGGCCCCGACGGGCGGTCAGGTGCTGATCCTGCTTCTTGCTGCTGGTCATGCCATTGGTTCCGAAGCCGCTGACGACGATTCCGGCGGCGATCACGCGCGCGGCGGAGGCATAGCCCACCGGTCGCGTGTCCACGGCGGAGCCGACGCCACGCTCACGACGGCGCTCTTCCACGACGGAGCCGAGACGCACCTCGCCCGACCATGCGGGGGAGGACGACGCCGACAGCTGCGGCAGAGCGGTGGACGGGGCCACGGCGCGCGGGCGCGGGCAGGCGGCGAGAACGGCAGCCTGCGGCTCGGGAAGCTGGATCTGAGTCAGCATGGGATTTTTCTCGCCTCCTTCTCTCACTCGGCCGGTCCCGGGGGCGAGCCGGAATCGACGTGCGCTGCGGCCTGGCGGCCTTGGTTCACACTGCGGGGCGTCGGCGGGAGTCCGTCGGCGCGAGTCAGAGGCTAGAACCTCGTCCCCCAAGCCCGCAATCTATTTTTGACCTGCGGTTTTGTGGAAAGCCCCCGATTGCTTCCTGCATCCGCCTCCGGATGCTCCCCACGTACACCCGGAAACCGAAGCTTCCGGTGCGCCACTTATCCTGTCATGGGCGCCGAGGCATGTCACCCCCTGCACGAGATTTTCCGGTGATCCTCCGGACACGATCCGGTAAAGCCGACTCTGGACGCCGGCGGGGGCCCGGCTTAGAGTCTGCCTCGACGATCACCGAGGGTGCCCATGCCGCACATCGAATTCATCGAACCGCACGACGACGCCGACGCCGTCGAGTGGCTGGACGAGCACGACGAGGAGCACGTCAGGTCGCACGAGAGCGCGCTGCTGCCGCCGCGCACCACCGCGCGCCGGGTGTTCGGCTCGGCGCTGGCGCTCGGCCTCGTGCTGGCCGCGACGGGCTACGCGGGCGTGGCCGTCTACCGGCACGACCAGGCGGTGGAGCTGGCCGCGGACACCCTCGTGCTGCGCGCCGTGGACGTCGGCGACCCGGTCACGCTGCTCGACCCCGGCAGCCTCGGCGGCGTCGGCGCCTGGCGGATCGACCCGAGCGCCACGGTGGCCGTGGACGTGACGAATGAGAGCCCTGACCCGATAACCCTGCTGTCCGGGTCGGTCCTGAACGGGCCGGGGCTGACCGCGCCGACCACGCTGCGGCCGAGCGGCTCCGGCGTGCTGCGGCCCGGCCAGACCGGCCGGCTGACCGGCGTGGCCAGCGTGGATTGCGGGGTGCGCGCCGCGAACACCGGCGCCGACCGCGGCAACTCCGTGCAGGTGCAGGCGCGCACCGCCGGCGGCGCGGTCGGCGTGGCCTCGGTGGGCCTGGACGGCGGCGGCGAGTCCGTGCGCCAGCAGATCTGCGTGGAGCAGGGCCAGGGCCTCGCCTCCAGCTTCTTCCCGCAGTCGGTGAACTCGACGACGCACACGTTCACGGTCGCCGTCACCGCGCACTCGCTGGCCGCGCAGCCGCTGCGCTACAGCGTGGTCGAGATCGTCTCGACGCCGCCGACACTGATGCCGAGCGTGCCGCTGTCCACGCCGACGCCGACCGGGCCGGTCGCCGGGACTCTGAAGCCGGGCGCGGTGATGACCGCCGGGTTCACCGTGCACGTGACCGAATGCCCGACGCTGGTGACCACCGCGCGGGGCGTGGTGCAACTGGAGATGCTGTTGTATTACAACGGGACTCCCGCGGTCTTCCAGCTGGACGGCTTCGACCTCGGCACGCTTGTCCGCGCCGCCTGTGGCCTGCTTTCTTGAGAAGGTGGACTCCTTGGGCGACGACGAGGACGATGTCGTTTTCCTCGATGACGACGAAGAGCTCGACGACGATGCCTGGCTGGACGAGGAACGCGTCGAGGGCGGCGGCGATCCCGGCGTGCTGCCGCCGTCCGCCTCGCGCAACCGGCTGCTCGCCACGCTCGTCGCGCTCGCGGTGTTCCTCGGCGTCACCGGCACGGCGTTCACGGCCGCGTACCACCGGCACCTGGCGGATGTCCGGATCGCGAACCTGCTCGCCCTCGCCGCCGGTTCCTATCCGCCGCAGCTGCCCGACCTGGCGACGCTGGCCTTCGCCTCGACCTGGCACGCGCAGGTGCGCGAGCGGGTCATCGTGCCCGTGGTCAACCAGAGCCCGCGGCCGGTCGAGCTGCTCGGCGCCGTGCTGCAGGAGCCGGGCATGATCGGCACCGCGAGCCTCGCGCCGTCCGGATCGACGACGCTGAAGACCGGCCAGACCGGCACCGTCACCGGCGTGGTCACCGTGAACTGCGCGCAGAATCCGCCCATCGGCTACCCGTCGGTGGACAGCGACCCCTCATTCGTCATACCGGTGCAGCCGATCGCCAGCCTGCGGGTGCGCGCGAAGACGTACGGCGGGCAGATCGCCGTGGCCACGCTGGATCCGGAGGCGGGCCAGGGCTATCAGGCCGAGATGCAGCAGCGGATCTGCCTGCAACAAGGCGACAACGCCGTCAGCAACCTGAAGCAGACGACGCGCTACGACACTGCGACGCACGTCCTGACGCTCGACGTGTCGGTCGGTTCGAACGCCGACACGCCGATGCAGTACAAGGCCGACCTGTCCATCTCGACCCAGGCGAACGACGCGGCCGCCCCCTGCACCGCCGAGTCCGAACGCCCGACATCACCCGCGAGCGGCACCGTCGCGCCCGAGTCCACGATCGAGACGAGCTTCGCGATCCAGATGTCCGCCTGCCCGGCCGGATCGACGCCGCCGACCACCGAGGGCCTGCTGCTGACCGTCTACATCACGATCCACGGCTCGCCGCTGACCGCCGAGTCGATCTCGCTCCCGGTGGACGTGAGCTAGGCGGCCTCGCCCGGATCCGCGCCGGTGTCCTGCGACTCCTCGTCGGGCGCGGGCGCGGAGCCGGTGAGGATCAGCAGCACCTGGTCCGCGTACCGGTCCAGCTTCTGCGCGCCGACGCCGGGGATCTTCGCGAGCCCGGCCCGGTCCGCGGGCTTGATCTCGGCGATCGCGGTCAGCGTCGCGTCGGTGAACACGACGTAGGCGGGCACCGACTGCTCCTGCGCCTGCTCCAGCCGCCAGTCGCGCAGCCGCTGGAAGAGCGCCTGGTCCAGATCCGAGGGGCAGTCGGCGCAGCGGCCGAGCTTGCGGTCCACGGCCTCGATCAGGGCCTTGCCGCACACCCGGCAGCGCACCGGGCCGGTCCGCTTGGACTTGCCCTGCTCCTGCGGCCCGCGCCCGGAACCGCGGCGCACCACTCCCCCGGCGCCCGCGTCCGTCATCGCCGCCTTCGCCTCCCGCAGCGAGTCGAGGAAGCGCGACGGACGCCGCGACGGACGGCCGCCCGGCGCGCGGGCCAGCGCCCAGGACAGCTGCAGCGTCTCGCGGGCCCGGGTCACGCCGACGTACAGCAGCCGGCGCTCCTCCTCCAACTGCTCGTCCGTCTCCGCGTAGGTGATCGGCAGCAGACCTTCCGTCAGACCGACCAGGTGCACGGCGTCCCACTCCAGGCCCTTGGCGGAGTGCAGCGAGGCGAGCGTCACGCCGTCCACGACCGGGGCGTGCTGCACGGCGGCGCGCTCCTCGAGTTCGCGGACGAAGTCGCCGAGCCCGGCGTTCGGATGCCCGGCCTCGTGCTCCTCGGCCAGCGCGGCGAGCGCGGCCAGCGACTCCCACTGCTCGCGGGCCCGGCCGGAACCCGCCGGGGCCTTCGGCGACCAGCCGTTGCCGGAGAGCACCGCGCGCACCGTCGCCGCGAGCCCCTCCGCGGCCGCCTCGCCGCCCTCGGCCGCGCCGCCGGACCGGGCCGCGCCGCGCAGCAGCAGCACGGCCTGGCGCACCTCGGGCCGGTCGAAGAAGCGCTCCACGCCGCGCACCACGTACGGCACGCCGCGGTCGGCGAGCGCCTGCTCGTACACCTCGGACTGCGCGTTGATCCGGAACAGCACGGCGATCTCGGCCGGCCGGGTGCCGCGTTCGATCAGCGTCCTGATGTTCTCGGCGACGCCCTCGGCCTCGGCCGCCTCGTCCGGGTACTCGGTGTACCCGACCGGCGGACCAGCGTGCCGCTGCGCGACCAGTTCGAGCCGGGCCCGGGCCGCGCGCCGGCCGGCCGGGGTGTCCTGCGGGACCGCGCCGAGCAGCGCGTTCGCCACCCCGACGACCTGCGGCGTGGACCGGTAGTCGCGCACCAGCCGGACGATGGTGGCGTCCGAGAAGCGGTCCGGGAAGCCGAGCAGGTACTCCGGCGTGGCCCCGGTGAACGAGTAGATGGTCTGGCTCGCGTCGCCGACCACGCAGAGCGAGTCGCGCTGCCCGAGCCACTGGTCCAGCAGCCGCTGCTGGAGCGGGTTGACGTCCTGGTACTCGTCGACCACGAAGTGCCGGTACTGCGAGCGCACCTGGTCGGCCACCGTCGGCTTGGACTCCAGCACGCCGATCGTCAGCAGCAGCACGTCCTCGAAGTCGATGAAGCCGCGGTCCCGCTTGTGCTCCTCGTACGCCGCGTAGACCCGGCTGACCTCGGCGGGCTCGCGCGGCGGGGTCTTCTGCGCCTTGGCGACCGCCGACTCGTAGTCCTCCGGCGCGGTCTGGGTGGACTTGCACCACTCGATCTCCGACGCCAGGTCGCGCAGCGCGGCCCGGTCGGTCTTGATCCGGCAGGCCGCGGCGGCCTCGGCGACCACCGGGATCTTCGACTCCAGGATCCGCGGCGGCGGCCCGCCGACCGTCTGCGGCCAGAAGTACTGCAGCTGGCGCAGCGCGGCCGAGTGGAAGGTGCGCGCCTGCACCGCCCCCGCCCCGAGCCCGCGCAGCCGGCCGCGCATCTCCCCGGCCGCGCGCGCGGTGAAGGTGACCGCGAGCAGCTGGCTCGGCTGGAACACGCCGCAGGCCACGCCGTAGGCGATCCGGTGCGTGATCGCCCTGGTCTTGCCGGTCCCGGCGCCCGCCAGCACGCACACCGGACCGTGCAGCGCGCGGGCGACCTCGCGCTGTTCGCGGTCCAGTCCGGCCAGGAGCTCGTCGGGATCTGTCATGGGGCCGATTGTGGCAGGCCGGTCCGACAGCCGGGGCCCCTCGGGAAGGATTGCCGGACCGGAATCGTTGTAGGGTGCGGATCCGCCAAGACCACCACGACCTGTCACGCGAGGAGTGCGACCGAGATGTCGGCCCAGATCACCATGTACTCGACCCCCTGGTGCGGCTACTGCAAGCGGCTCAAGAGCCAGCTCGACCGCGAGGGCATCGCGTTCGACGAGGTGGACATCGAGCAGAAGCCCGAGGCCGCCGACTACGTGGCGAGCGTCAACAACGGCAACCAGACCGTGCCGACCGTCGTCATCGTCGCGCCGAGCGGCAAGCAGACGGTGATGACGAACCCGTCGCTGGCGCAGGTCAAGGCCGCGAGCGTCTGAGTTCCCCGAGCCCGAACCCGGCCCAGTCGCGGACGGTCTCGTCCGGGTCGGAGCCGAGCCGGACGAGCGCCTCCTCGACCTCGGGGGACGGGTAGCGCTCGTCGGTGATGGACGGCAGGGCGAACGCGACCGCGCGGCGTATCCCGGCGTCGCGATGGTCCGCGAAGCGCAGCACCGAGCTCAGGGCCCTGCCGTCGCCGAGATGCGCGACCGCGGTGATCGCGGCCTGCACCAGCCGCGGGTCCTCGGCCTGGTCGAGTTCGGCGAGGAGTATCGGCAGCGTCTCCTCCCGGTACGGCCGGCCGTCCGCGTATCCGAGCTGGCCGAGCACGTCCATCGCGACGAGCCGCAGCTCCAGGTCGGCGGACTTCGCGGCCCGCGCCACGGCGAGGAAGGTCTCGGCGTCCGCGCGGCGCTGCAGTTTCAGGATCGGCTGCCGGCGCCGTTCGTCCTCCGGGTCCGCGCACGCGGCGGCCTCGCCGAGCAGCCGGGCCGGATCAACGTATCCGGGTTCGAACTTACGCATGCCGCCAGGATAGTTCTCCACAATTATCTTGACGTCGAGATTGTTTACGTGAAGACTGCCTAGGGTGGATCACACGGGGCTGCTCAGACGACTACGGAACCCGCCCGGCGGACGCGATGCGCGGATCATGCTCGGCGCGCAGTTCCTGGACCGCACCGGAACCGGCGTATGGAGCGCCGCCGAGGTGCTGTACTTCACCGTCGTGGCCCGGCTCGACGCGCGCAGCATCGGCCTGCTCATCGGCATCGGCGCCGCGGCCGGGATCCTCGGCTCGCCGGTCGCCGGACGGCTCGCCGCGCGCCACTCCGTCCGCGCGCTGCTGATCGGCTGTCACCTGCTGCGCCTCGTCGCACTCTGCGCGATGCTCGCCTCGACGCGATTCGCCGTCCTGCTGCCCGCCGTCGCGCTCGCCTTCTTCGGCGACCGCTCCGCGAAGACCCTCGAGATGCTCTTCGCCGCCGACGTCGCCGGACCGGAACGCACCACGTACCAAGCGCTTTTCCGCAGCGTGGCCAATACCGGATTCGCCATCGGCGCCGGAATCGCGGCCATCGGACTCGCCTTCGGCACCCGCGACGCGTACCGCACGCTGATCCTGCTCGACGCGTTCTCGTTCGTCGTCTGCGCGCTCCTGGTACGCAGAATCCGCAAGACGTCGGGAGCACCGGCACGTGCCACGTCGCAGACCGATGACGCGGCGCCGATCGCCAACCCGTGGCGCGATCCCGGCTACCTGACCTTCGTGTTCCTCGACATCTTCATGACCACCGACGACGCGATCCTCAGCGTGGGCCTGCCGCTCTGGCTCATCACGCGCACCTCGGCGCCGCACGCGCTCGTCCCCGCGTTCCTCGCGCTCAACACAGCGCTCGTCGTCACCTTGCAGATGCGGATATCCGCCGCCACCAAGACTCCGCGCCACGCCACGACGGCCGTCGCCTGCTACGGCCTGATCATCTTCGCGTGCTGCGGCTGCATCGCCCTCGCACCCGAATTCGGGACCGTACTCGCCGCGCTGACGCTGCTGGTCGCGACCGGTCTGCAGACGCTCGCCGAACTCATGCGATCCGTCAGTTCCTGGGAACTGGCCGTGGCATTGGCACCGGACGAGGCCAGACCCGCGTACCTCGGCGTCGCCGGAATGTCGCAGTCCATTCAGAAGTCCGCCGGGCCGCTGCTGCTGACGAGCGTGGTCATGGTCGCGGGCCCGGTCGGCTGGATCGCACTCGGCGGCACCATCGCAGGACTCTCCTTTCTGCAACGCCGCTCCTGCCTGCGCAAGCTCGACAGGCGCACGCCGAGGGAATCACTCCCCGCAATCGCATGAACATCAAGTGCAGACGCGGCGGCCTAACCTGTGCTTAACTCTTCGCCTCACCACCTGCACCATCGCACCATCGCACAGTGACAATGTCGTAACTGTTTGTGGGCACATGGGGATGGACAAAAGTGGCCAGTGTCGAATTCGTGGAGGCAACACACACATACCCGGGAACGCGGACGCCCGCCGTGCACAAGCTCGACCTGACGGTGGAATCAGGCGAGTTCATGGTCCTGCTCGGGGCCAGCGGCAGCGGGAAGACGACCGCCCTGCGCATGCTCGCCGGACTGGAGACGGTGGACTCCGGCTCGGTGTACATCGACGGACGGGACGTCAGCGACCTCGAACCCGGTGAGCGGGACATCGCGATGGTCTTCCAGAGCTACGCGCTCTATCCGCAGATGACCGTCGCCCAGAACCTCGGGTTCCGCATGACGATCATGGGCACGCCGCACTCGGCCGTCGCCCGCCGGGTGCGCCGGATGGCGTCCCAACTGGACCTGACGCCGACGCTGGAGCGGCTGCCGCGCACTCTCTCCGGCGGCGAGCAGCAGCGCGTGGCGATGGGCCGCGCCATGATGCGCGAACCGCAGGTCTACCTGATGGACGAGCCGCTCGGCGCCCTCGACGCCAAGCTGCGGGCCGAGGTGCGCGCGCAGATCTCCAAGCTGCAGCGGCGGCTCGGCACCACGATGCTCTACGTGACGCACGATCAGATCGAGGCGATGACGATGGGCGACCGCATCGCCGTGCTCAAGGACGGCGTGCTGCTGCAGTGCGACGCCCCGCGCGTGCTCTACGAGAACCCGGCCAACGCGTACGTCGCGGCCTTCGTCGGCTCCCCGCCGATGAACCTGCTCAGCGCACGCGTCGAACACACCTGGGCGCTGCTCGGCGATGTGGACGTCGTGGAACTCCCGCTCGGCCGCGCGCTCGTGGAACAGCTGCGGCAGCCCGAGGTCACCATCGGCTTCCGCCCGGACAAGGTCAAGCTCGCGCCGCCCGGCACCGGCCTGTTCGCGCACGTCGAGGCGATCGAGAACCTCGGCTACGTCTCCTACGCGCACTGCACCGCGGGCCTCGGCGAACGCCGCCGGGACGTGATCGTGCGCTGCGAACCCGGCATGGCCCCGCGACCCGGGACCGCCGTCGGACTCTCCCTCGACCCGGCGGAGATCCACTACTTCGAGCCCAGCAGCGGACGCCGGCTGCACGCCGTCCGCTGAGGAGGGATCAGGCAGCGGATCCTCAGACGCCCGGCGGCACCGACCAGTCCGCGCCGAACCAGTTCTCGATCAGCTTGCGGGCGATGGAGATCCGGCCGGACGGGATCACGTCCCCGGACTCGATCGCGGCGGCGAGCTCGGCGCGGCTGAACCAGCGCACCTCCTGCAGCTCGTCGCCGTCCGCGCGCACCCGCTCCGGATCGTCCACCGTGGCCCGGAAGCCGAGCATCAGGCTGCACGGGAACGGCCAGGGCTGCGAGCCGAGGTACTCGACGTTGGTGACCGTGAGCCCGGCCTCCTCCTGCACCTCGCGGGCCACCGCGCCCTCGAGCGACTCGCCCGGCTCGACGAAGCCGGCCAGCACCGAGTAGCGGTTCGCGTCCCAGGCCGACTGGCGGCCGAGCAGCAGCCGGTCCTCCGGGTCGGTCACGGCCATGATCACGGCGGCGTCGGTGCGCGGGTAGTGCTCGGTGCCGCACTGCGAGCAGCGGCGCACGTGCCCGGCCGCGGCGACCTGGAGCGCGTGGCCGCAGCGCGGGCAGTAACGGTGGCTGCGGTGCCAGTACTCCAGCGCGACGGCGTGCGTCAGCAGGCCCGCGTCCCGGTCCGAGAGCAGCATGCCGACCTCGCGCAACGAGGCCGAGCGGGCGTCCGCGTCCTGCCGGCCCGGCAGCGACTCGGCCGGCACCGCGAAGAAGGCGCGGCCCTCGTCGTCGCGGCCGAGGAAGAGGCGGTCCCCCTCCGGCGCGTCCAGCGAGGCGAGCAGCACCAGCCGGGCCAGCGGCGCGTCCGGATTGCCCTGCGCCACCGGATCGAGCTCGTCCAGCACCAGCGCCCGGCCCTCGCTGACCACCAGCACCCGGGTGTCCGGGTTCGACCACGCGGCCGCCAGCGCGGGCTCGTCCAGCCGGAGCTCCGCCTGCCGGTCCACCGCGGTTCTGGCCAGCGTGAGACGGCCGAGCGGTCCGGTCAGCTCGTCCCTGGGGTCCGCCATCGGACCGCCACCCCCTGCTCTCTCCATGCGTCAAGTGTGTCATCACGGGCCGCGACCACGATCTGGATCAACGGCCCGTGACGACTAACTCCCGGGAACCGGTGATTGTTCCCGAGCACTCCGATTACGGTGCCTCTGTCTACTTTCCGAGCCCGGACGCGGCCAGGTCCTCCCACAGGTACGCCGCGGCCTCGGCGCCCTTGAGCAGCAGGTCCAGGTCGACCTTCTCGTTCGGCCCGTGCCAGCCGTCGTCCGGCAGCGAGATGCCGAGGAAGACCACCGGCGCGCCGAGCACGTCCTGCAGGTCGGCCTCCGGTCCGGAACCGCCCTCGCGGGTGTAGAGGATCTCCCGCGGCTCGGCCGGATCGGCGGCGAAGGCCCGGCCCAGCGCGCGGCTGACCGACTGCAGCGCCGGGTGGTCCAGCGGCGTCAGGCACGGCCGCACGCCCTCGCCCTCGAAGTGCACCGCCGCCGTGATCCCGGCCGGGACCCGCTCGCTGAGCCAGGCCTCGAACGCCTTCGCGACCGCGCCCGGCTCCTGCCCGGCGACCAGCCGGAAGGACAGCTTCGCGTGCGCCTCGGAGGGCACGATCGTCTTCGAGCCGGGGCCGGTGTGCCCGCCGTAGATCCCGTTGATCTCCGCGGTCGGCCGGGCCCAGACCCGCTCCAGCGTGGAGAACCCGGCCTCGCCGACCGGCGCCGAGGACTTCGCGTTGCCCAGCCAGGTGTTCTCGTCGAACGGCAGCTTCGCGATCAGCGCGCGGTCCGTGTCGGAGAGCTCGACGATGCCGTCGTAGAACCCGGGGATCGTCACGTGCCGGTCGGCGTCGTGCAGCCCGGCGAGCACCCGCACCAGCTCGGTGATCGGGTTCGCGATCGCGCCGCCGAAGGAGCCCGAGTGCACGTCGCCGGTCGGCCCGGTGAAGTCCACCTGCGCGGCGATCAGGCCCCGCATGCCGGTGCACGAGGTCGGGGTGTCCTTGGCCCACATGCCGGTGTCCGAGACCACGACCACGTCGCAGGCCAGCTCGTCGGCGTGCGCGCGCAGCAGCTCCGCGAAGTTCGGCGAGCCGCTCTCCTCCTCGCCCTCCACGATCAACTTCAGGTTCACCGCCGGGGCGGTCCGGCCGGTCGCGGCCAGGTGCGCCCGCAGGCCGAGCGTGTGGAAGAAGACCTGCCCCTTGTCGTCCGCGGCGCCGCGCGCGTACAGCTTCCCGTCGCGCTCGGTCGGCTCGAACGGCCCGGTCCGCCACAGCTCCAGCGGCGTCACCGGCTGCACGTCGTGGTGCCCGTACACGGCCACGGTCGGCGCCGACGCGTCACCCGAAGGCCACTCGGCGAACACGGCGGGCAGCCCGCGCCCGCCCGCCGTCTCCCACACCTCGACGGTCGGGAAGCCGACCGCCCGCAGCTTCGCGGCCAGCCACTCGGCACTGGCCCGCACGTCCGCGACCCGGTCGGGGTCGCCGGAGATGGACGGGATGCGCAGCCAGTCCTTCAGTTCGGTGAAGAACTCGGCCGCGTTGCCCTCTACGTATTCCCGGATCTCTGCCATAGGCGCCAAGGGTAACGGAGGCGCACGGCCCTTACTGGCGGTACGTCGCGAGGAAGCGCGCGAGCCCGTCCACGGCCGCCTCCAGGTCCTTGACGTGCGGCAGCGTGACGATCCTGAAGTGGTCCGGCTCCGGCCAGTTGAACGCCGTGCCGTGCATGACCAGCGTCTTCTCGGCGTTCAGCAGGTCCATCACGAACCGCTCGTCGTCCGAGATGTTGTAGATCTTCGGGTCGAGCCGCGGGAAGGCGTAGATGGCCCCCATCGGCTTCGTACACGAGACGCCCGGGATCTCGTTCAGCATCTGCCAGGTCAGGTCCCGCTGCTCGTACAGCCGGCCGCCCGGCTCGACCAGCACGTCGATCGACTGGAAGCCGCCCAGCGCCGCCTGGATCGCGTGCTGCACCGGCACGTTCGGCCCGAGCCGGAGGTTAGCCAGGATCTCCAGCCCGTCCAGGAAGTCCTTGGCGTGCTCCTTCGGGCCGGTGATGACCATCCAGCCCATCCGGTATCCGGCGGACCGGTAGATCTTCGAGAGCCCGTTGAACGTGATGCAGACCAGATCCGGGCAGGCCAGCGCCGTGGGACGATGCGTGGCCCCGTCATAGAGGATCTTGTCGTAGATCTCGTCCGACAGCACCATCAGCTGGTGCCGCCGCGCCACCTCGACCAGCGCGTCGATCACCTCGGGCGAGTACACCGCGCCCGTCGGATTGTTCGGATTGATGATCACGATCGCCTTGGTGCGATCCGTCACCTTCGACTCGATGTCCGCGATATCCGGTGCCCACCCCGCCTGCTCATCACAGCGGTAATGCACCGGCTTACCCCCGGCCAGCGCCGTGGCACCGGTCCAGAGCGGATAGTCCGGCGCCGGAATCAGCACCTCGTCGTTCAGATCGATCAAGCCGTTCAGAACCATCGAGATCAGCTCGGAAACCCCGTTGCCGATGTAGATGTCCTCGATGTCCACGATCGGCAGCCCGCGCGTCTGGTAGGCCTGCGCGACTGCCCGCCGCGCCGACGGCAGCCCCTTCGAATCCCCGTACCCGTGCGAGCCCGGCAGGTTCCGGATGATGTCCTGGATCAGCTCGTCGGGCGCCTCGAAGCCGAACGGAGCCGGGTTGCCGATGTTCAGCTTGAGGATCGAGTGCCCCTCGGCCTCGAGCTCCTTAGCTCGCCGCAGCACCGGTCCGCGCAGGTCGTACTGCACGTCGGACAGCTTCCGCGACTGCTTGAACTCCATCGGACACCCTTCGATAGGCCGTCTGGGCACGTGGGTCGTTTCTATCAGTTATGTCGCGATCCGCGCACCGGCATTCCAGACTGTAAGCAGCCCCCGGGTGGCCCAGAGGTGGCCGCAGCCGATCGGAACCCACCAACTGCAGGATGGGTGGTGGCGCTCAGTCCGTCGGGCGGGCGCGGAGGTCTTCTACCAGGCGGAAGCGTTGGGCTACTACGAGGGTGGAGTCGTCGACGGTGAAAGTAGGGTTGGCGATGGCGTCGCGGTATTGGGGGCTGTGCCAGTAGGCCTCGTGGTCCTGGCGCCAGGCGGCGAGGGTGGGGAAGCCTTCGCCTTCGTCTAGGGCGTGCTGGAGGTCGATGTCGGCGAGGGGGACGGTGCGGATGTCGGTGAGCTCGATGACGGCTACGGGGCGGGCCTCGGAGTCGATGACCACGGAGCGGGTGCCGGGGGTGGGGAGGGGCTCGGCGTCCAGGTCGTATTCGAGGCGGAGGCAGCTGGTGGTGGTCTTGGCGCCGGTGAGGATGGCGGCTACGAGGCGGTCGCGGAGGGCGCCGGGGAAGGCGAACTCGGCGGTGGGGAGCTGGGCGTATTCGTCGGGGAGCACGCTCGCACTGTAGAGGTCCGGGCGCGCGGCGGCTTGAGGATTTAGGGTCGGGGCATGGCGAGCTTGCATGGGCACGGGCATCATCACGCTGGGCATGGGCACGGACATTCGCACGGGGGTGCGGGTGGCGGCGATGCGGGGATGGCGGAGCTGCTCGAGCTGTACGGGGAGGTGCTGGCGGACTTTCTCGGCTCGATGACGGCGTGGGTGGCGGAGCGGGCGGGGGCGCTGTTCTCGGGGCGGATTCTGGATCTGGGGTGTGGGACGGGGACGGGGACGTTCGCTCTGCTGCGGCAGTCGGCGGACGCCTCGGTGGTGGCCGTGGACGGGTCGGACTACATGCTGGGGCAGTTGCAGGCGAAGGCTCGGCAGTTCGGCGTGGAGAAGCGGATCTCGGTGGTGCAGGCGGATCTGGACGGGGAGTGGCCGGACTTCGGGGCGGTGGACGTCGTGTGGACGTCGGCGTTCATGCATCACCTCGCGGATCCGGACGCGGCGCTGCGGAAGCTCTTCGCGGCGGTGCGGCCCGGCGGGCTGGTCGCGGTGATCGAGATGACCGGGTTCCCGCGCTTCCTGCCGGAGTCGTTGGGCGACGGGCTGGAGGCGCGTTGCCAGGCGGTCGTCGACGAGATGACTGCGGAGCAGATGCCGCACATGGGCGACGACTGGGGCGCGCGGCTGACGGACGCGGGGTTCGTGGTCGAGGAGGAGCGGGCGTTCGAGGCCGAGCTCGGTTCGCCGCTGCCGGACCGGGCGAAGCGGTATGCGCAGGTCTCGCTGGGCCGGACGCGTGAGCGGGTGGCGGGGCGTCTGAGCGCGCAGGACCTGGCGATGCTGGACGGGCTGCTGAACATCGACAGTGACGAGAGTCTGATGCGGCGGGATGATCTGCGGCTGCGGGCCAGCCGGATCGGGTGGGCGGCGCGGCGGCCGTAGCCGGGGATTTAACCGGTGGCGCGGGGATATTCGGGCTCGGAGGATGGGGGCATGACTGAAGCTCGCGCGGACATGTTCATCGACCCCGAATCCGATCCCCGTACCGATCCGCCGCCTCGCGAGGATGAGCGTGCGACGCTGGTCGGGTTCCTGCGCTGGCAGCGGGAGACGCTGGAGCTCAAGTGCGCGGATCTGACTCCTGAGCAGTTGGCGCGGCGCGCGGTGGAGCCGTCCACGATGTCGCTGCTGGGGCTGGTCCGGCACATGGCGGACGTGGAGCACGGCTGGTTCCGGCGTGGAATGGCCGGGGACCGGGAGGCGACGCCGCGCTTCTCCACGAAGGCGGAGCCGGATGCGGACTTCGACGGCGCCGTGGCGGACGCGGAGTGCGTGGCGGAGGCGTGGCGGGCGTGGCGTGAGGAGGTCGCGTTCGCGGAGCGGTTCGTGGCGGACGCGCGGTCGCTTGAGATCTCGTTCGAGGACAAGTGGCGCGGGCCGATTTCACTGCGCTGGGTGCTGGTGCACATGGTCGAGGAGTACGCGCGGCACAACGGGCACGCGGATCTGCTCAGGGAGCGGATCGACGGTCGGCTCGGGCAGTGAGCAGCGCCTCCAGTTCGGCGCGGTCGGGGAGGTTCTCGGGGCGGACGACCTCGCCGGTGCGGACGTAGAGGAACGCGGCGCCGACCTTCGCCGGGGGGACGCCGGTGAGTTCGGCCCAGGCGAGGCGGTAGACGGCCAGCTGGAGGGGGTCGGCGTTCTGGCGGCGGTTGGTCTTCCAGTCGACGATCTCGTATTCGAGGGTTGAGTCATCCTCGCACCGGTAGACGGCGTCGATGCGGCCGCGGATGATCTGGCCGGCCAGGAAGAGCTGGAACGGGGCCTCGATCCGGTGCGGGCTGCGGTCGGCGTACTCGCTGCGCAGGAAGGCCTCCTTGAGCTCGGCGAGGTCCTCGCTGTCCTCGTCCTCGCCGTACAGCTCCAGGTCGGCGTCGTCGAACAGGCTCAGCTGGCCGAAGCGGTCCTCGACCCACGCGTGGAACTCCGTGCCGCGGCGGGCCTGCGGGGCCGGGGGCCTGGGCATCGGGCGGAAGAGCTGTTCGGCGAAGGCGTCGGGGTCCTTCGCGTACGCCAGCAGCTTCGTCGTCGAGAGCGAGACGGGCATGGGGATCTCGAAGCGGACCTCGTGGGCGCGGCGGAGTTCGTCGAGGAGGGCGTCGAGGTCGGCGTCCCAGCCCTCGACGAGTTTCTGCTGGCGCTGGTCGTCGATGGCGGGGTCCTCGGGCCAGTGCTCGGCGGGGAGTTGGAGCAGGCCCTTGACGGCGGCGGCCGCGGCGATGCGGGCGGTGCGGGCCTCGGAGTCGAGCGGCGCGGGCCATTCGGCTTCGGACTGCTGTTCCCGCAACGGGTTCTCGGCCTCGCCCTTCTCCGGGGTCATCGCCCACGCGTCGACCCGGCCGGCCTCGTAGTTGGCCTGCAGGTATTCGCGCAGGGCCTCGAGTGTGCCGTTCGCGCTGCGCGGGTCCTTCTGGGTCGGGCCCCAGACGTGGCCCGACACGAGCAGCAGTTCCTTGGCCCGGGTGAGCGCGACGTACTCGACGCGCTGGTCCTCGTACTCGGCGTGCTCCTTCATCAGGGCGTTGAAGCGGTTCACGTCGCGGCGGCTCGGCTCCGCGGCCAGCTCCGGCAGCCATTCGCCGTCGCCGCGCAGGTCGTGCGGGAGTTTCGCGGCGCTGGTGGTGTACTTCTCGACGCGGGCGCGGGACTCGTACTGGTGCGGGACGGCGACGACCTCCCACTCCAGGCCCTTCGCCTTGTGCATCGTCAGCAGTTTGACGGTCTTGCTCTCGGCGGGCGGCAGGTCCACGTCGAGGCCGCGCTCGTGCGCCGCGGCCGCCTTGAGGAAGGTGCGGAACGCGGTGACGGATTCCTCGCCTTCGAGGTCGGTGAATCCGCCCGCGACGCCGAGGAACGCGCCGACCGTCTCGGCGCAGCGCTGCCGGTACGCGGCCGAGCTCGCCGCGATCTCCACCTCGAGGCCGGTCTCGTGCAGGATCCGGTGCAGCACGTCCACCACCGGCTCGGACAGCGAGCGTCGCAGCCGTCTGATCTCGGTGGCGAAGCGCTCGAAGCGGGCCAGCGCGGCGTCGGAGAACTCGAGTTCGTCGCCAGGGTCGGCCATCGCGTCGGCGAGCGAGACGACATCGGTCGGGTCGGCGCCGACCAGCGCCTGGTCGAGGCCGCGCGCCTGCTCGCCGGGCAGCCGCACGATCTCGCGGGCCCGCCGGCCGAGCAGCGCCAGGTCGCGCGGGCCGATCCGCCAGCGCGGGCCGGTGAGCAGCCGTACGAGGGCGGAGTTGGCGGTCGGGTCGTCGAGCACGTCGAGCATGGCCACGAGGTCGGCGATCTCGGGCAGGTGCAGCAGCCCGGACAGGCCCACCACCTCGACGGGGACGCCGCGGCCGTGCAGTTCGGCGTAGATGTCCGGGATCTGGTTCCCGGCGCGCACCAGGACGGCGATCTGCGACCAGTCGCCGTGCACGTGGTCGTAGAGGCCCTGGATGCGCTCGCCGAGCCACTGGATCTCGTCGGGGTGGGACGGCAGGAACGCGGCCTCGGAGCGGCCGCGGTGGAATTTCTCCGCGCTGGCCCGCAGTTCGAGGACGCCCGCGTGCAGTTCGCGCAGGCCGGCCGAGCGGTCGTTGGCGAAGGTGAGCAGGCGCCCGCCGCTGCGCCGGTTCTCCGAGAGCGAGTACTGCGCCGCGTCGCCGCCGTCGGTGCGCGGGAAGTGCTTGGGGAACTGGTCGATGTTGGAGGGCGAGGCGCCGCGCCAGCCGTAGATGGACTGGCACGGGTCGCCGACCGCCGTGACCGCGTGCCCGCCGCCGAACAGCCCGGCGAGCATCCGGCGCTGCGCCACCGACGTGTCCTGATACTCGTCGAGCAGCACGACCTGGTACTTGTCCCGCTCGATCAGGCCGACCTCGGGCACCTGTTCGGCCAGCCGGGTGCCGAGCGCCATCTGGTCGCCGAAGTCGACGAAGTCCCCGCCGCGCTTGAGCTTGCGGTAGTCCTCGACGAGTGCGAGCAGTTCGGCGCGCTCCAGGGCGACCCGCGCGATGACCCAGTAGTCGGCGAATCCGCGCGGGGCCCGGCCGCGGCTGGCGGAGAGCCCGTCGGCCACGGCCTGCCGGGTGAAGCGGTCCGTCCAGTCGCGCAGCTGCTGCGGCTCCACGACGTGCTCGGCCAGTTCGGCGTCGAGGTCGATGACCTTGCGCGCGAGCGTGGCGATCGAGCCCTTGAGGAATTCGAAGGGCCCTGCCGCGCGGCGGACGGCGCGCGCGGCCAGCGTGTACCGGTTGGCGTCGGCGAGCAGCCGCGCGGAGGGTTCGAGGCCGAGGCGCAGGCCGTGCTCCTTGATCAGGCCGTCGGCGTACGCGTGGTACGTGGAGATGGTCGGCTCGCCGTCCTCGCCCTCCGGTTCGTCGGAGCTCGACGACAGGCCGAGCCGGGCCAGGCTGGACACGACGCGTTCGCGCAGCTCCCCGGCGGCCTTGTTGGTGAACGTCAGGCCCAGCACCTCGCCCGGTTCGACGGCGCCGGTGCCGACCAGCCAGACCACGCGCGCGGCCATCACGGCGGTCTTGCCGGAGCCCGCGCCCGCGACGATGACGCCGGGTTCCAGCGGCGCGGTGATGGCCGCGACCTGCTCGTCGGTGTACGGGATGCCGAGGAGTTCGCGCAGGTCGTCGGGGGTTTCCAGGGCTGGTCGCGGCGGCATCAGAGCGGCAGCTCCCGGCCCTCGGGCTGGCGCGGGCAGGCGCGGCGGAGCGAGCAGTGCTGGCAGACGTTGGGCTCCCCGGAGGCGTGGAAGCGCTCCTTGAGCACCGTCCCGGCGACCTCGGCGAGCAGCTTCGGCGCCCACTCGGCGTCCTGCTGTTCGCGCAGCGGCGGCTGGGTGCGCACGGTCGGCTCGGCCGAGTCCGCCTCGTCCCGCGGATAGACCAGTTCGGCGCCCGCGGTCTCGCCGATGCCGACGGTGTTCTCGGCGGCGAGCTGATAGACCGCCAGCTGCGCGCTGTGCTCGGCCTCCCGCGGCGTCTTCGGGGTCTTGCCGGTCTTGAAGTCCACCAGGAAGACCTGGCCCTGCGCGTTCACCTCCACCCGGTCGATGTATCCGTGCAGCCGCACGTCCACGCCGCCGACCGTCAGCATCGTGTCGAACTCGCGCTCGGCCGCGACGAACTCCCGGCCGCCGCGGTGCTGCCCGTGCCAGACCAGGAAGCGCTCCAGGGCCCGGCGCGCGGCCCGGCGCTCCTGGTCGGACTGCCAGCGCGCCTCGAAGGGCAGCCGGTCCCAGACCCGGTCGAGCCGGTCCATCAGCACGTCGATGTCGGCCGGGGTGGCGCCGGTGGCCACCTCCTCGGCGAGGGCGTGGAAGACCAGGCCGAAGCCCTGCTTGTCGGTGGACTGCTCCTGCGCGGCGGCCGGCCGCTCCAGGAACCAGCGCAGCGGGCACGCGTCGAGCGCCTCGACCGCGCTGGCCGAGAGCGGGACCGGCAGGTCGGGGCGCACGATCGGGGTCGGGTTGTCGGTGCGCTCGTAGAGGCCCCACCAGTGCTCGGGTTCGGCGTTGGACGCGAGCCGGCCGCCGTCCGGGGCCTCGGCGGCGGCGATCCGGGCGAGCCGGAGCACGGCCGCCTGCCGCAGCTCCTCGCTGACCGCGCCCGCCGGGGCCGTCGCGTACCGCCGCAGATCGGCCAGCAGCGCCGTCAGCCGCAGCGGGCGCTGCCGGGTGAATCCGGACGCGACCGGTTCGACGCCGAGTTCGTTCAGGAAGCGCGACGGGGTCTCGCCGTCCTCGCTCTCCCCGCGCACGGCGCTGACCACGAGCCGTTCCTTCGCGCGGGTGACGGCCACGTAGAACAGCCGCCGCTCCTCGGCGAGCAGCGCGGCCGTGCTCAGCGGGTCGCTGAGGCCGAGCGGGCCGAGCCGGTCGGCGTCCAGCAGCGAGCCGCGGTGCCGCAGGTCCGGCCACAGCCCCTCCTGCACCCCGGCGACGACCACGAGCCGCCACTGCAGGCCCTTGGACGCGTGCGCCGTCATCAGCTGCACGGCGCCGCCGCGTTCGGCCTTGTCGGCGAGCGTGTCGGCGGCTATGTCCTGCGCCTGCAGGCCGCTGATGAAGTCGGTCACGCCCGCGTGCCCGGTGCGCTCCTGGGCGCGGGCGGCGAGGGCGAACAGCGCGATGACCGCGTCGAGGTCGCGGTCCGCGAGCCGGCCGGCCGCGCCGCCGCGGTCCACGGCCCGGCGCAGGCGGCCCGGCCAGCGCGCGGGCTGCCGCGCGGTGCCGTTCCAGAGCACCCACAGCGCGTCCTCGACCACGCCGCCGTTCGCCAGCGTCTCGGCCGCGGCCCGCAGCACGAGCGCCAGGTCCCGCGCCGTCCCGCCGACCGCCGGTTCGATCGCCGCGAGTATCGCCGGGTCGGCGACGGCCTCGCGGATCAGCTGGTCGGCCGGGCGCGGCGGCGACGCGGGCTCGCCCTCGGGCCGGGCCCCGGCGAGCGACTCCTCGGCCCGCAGCGCACGCCCGAGCCGCCGCAGGTCGCCGCTGTCCAGACCGGCGAGCGGACCGGTCAACAGGGTGCGCGCGGTCTCGGCGGTGAGCGCGGAGGGGTCGGCAGCGCAGCGCAGCGCGAGCAGCAGCGTGGCCACGGCCGGTTCGCGGGCCAGCGGCAACTGGTCCGCGCGCACCTCGACCGGGACGTTGCCCGCGGTCAGCGCCCGGCGCAGGGCGCTGAGCTGGCTGCCGGTGCGGGCCAGCACGGCCATGTCGGCCCAGTCCACGCCGTCCTCCAGGTGGGCGCGGCGCAGCAGGTCGGCGAGCGCGGCCTGCTCGACCGGGACCGAGGGGAACGTCAGCACGCTGACCGAGCCCTCCGACGGGCCGTCCGGCGCCGCTCCGAGCTCCCGATGCTCGCGCACCTTCTCCGCGGGCAGCCGGGTGAGCGGCATCCGGCGGGCCAGCCGGCGGGAGGCGCGCAGCAGCGTCGGCCCGGAGCGGCGACTCGTTCGCAGTACGGCGATCGGCGCCGGCTCTCCCCCGTTCGTGCGGAATCGCTCGGGGAACTCCAGGATGCCGTGCAGGTCCGCGCCGCGGAACGCGTAGACCGACTGGTCCGGGTCGCCCACCACGACCAGCTCGCGGCCGTCCCCGGCGAGCGCCTCCAGCAGCCTGACCTGCGCCGGATCGGTGTCCTGGTATTCGTCCACGAAGACCACGCGGTACGCCGCGCGCAGCTGCCCGCGCACTTCGGGGGTCTCGGCGAGCAGCACCGCGCGGTGCACCAGTTCGGCGTAGTCCAGCACGCCGCGCGCGTCGGTCACGTCCAGGTACTCGCCGAAGAAGCGCGCCGCGGCCCGCCAGTCGTCCCGGTCGGCCCGCTCGGCGAACGCGCGCAGCCGGCTCGGGTCCAGGCCCTGTTCGCGGGCGCGCAGCAGCACGGCCCGCAGCTCCTCGGCGAAGCCCCGGGTGCCGAGCGCGGCGCGCAGCGCGGCCGGCCAGCGCACCTCGTCCGGCGAGCCCGCGGGGGCCTGCCAGCCGGTCGCCGCGTCGATCGTGCCGCGCACCAGCTCCCTGATGACCACGTCCTGCTCGGGGCCGGAGAGCAGCCGCAGCGGCTCGGAGAACAGCGCCGGGTCCTTGAACCGGCCGAGCAGGGCGAAGCAGAAGGAGTGGAAGGTGGTCGCGCCGGGCACGCCCACGGTCTCGCCGAGCCGGGCGCCTATCCGGTCGCGCAGCTCGGCGGCCGCGGCCCGGCTGAAGGTGAGCACGAGGATCTCCTCGGGCCGCACCGCGTCCTGCCCCGACATCCGGTCGAGCACCGCCTCGACCAGCGTCGTCGTCTTGCCCGTCCCCGGGCCCGCGAGCACCAGCAGCGGCCCGCCGCGGTGCGCCGCCACGGCGCGCTGCCCGGCGTCGAGCAGCGGCGCGCCCCCGGCCGCGGCACGGCGGACCAGGGTGTACGGCGGCGGGGCCTGGGTCACGTGACCTCCTCTCGAGAACCTATGAGAGCACAGGGGTACGACAGAAAGATCGATTTATGCCGAACCGTCCCAGCGGCACCCGGCCAGCCGCACCCGCTCGTGCTCGAGGTCGTACGGGGTGCCCTCGGACAGGTAGTTCGCCGCGGCCTGCCCGCGCAGGTTCTCCGGCAGCTGCCCCGACGCGTTGACGACCCGCCACCAGGTCACTTCGGACCCGTATCGGGCCATCACGGCACCCACCTGACGCGCCGTCCCCCGTTCCAGGAACTCCGCGATGTCGCCGTACGTCATCACCTTGGCGCTCGGGATCTGCCGGACGACGTCGAGCACGAGCGGCACCAACGCCGGCGTCTCGATCGTACGGCTGACGGAATCGGTCATCGTTTTCAACCTCCGGGTGGATGGCCCGCGCGCCGCGCCACGGCACCATGAACACGGGAAAAATACTCCGGGGGGCCACCCCGGGCTGCACAGTACCGAATATGTAGGCGACCATAGAGCGAGTCGAGCGTCGGAGGGACCGGGGTGCGGCGCGCCGACCGGGCAAGAGTCGAAAAGGACACTGTGAACGTCATGGGCACCGAGGAGCGGGACGCGGACCTGTCCGCGGCCTCGGCCGACGCGCGCGGCACGCTCCGGGACGCGGGGGAAGCGCCGGACACGCGGGACGGGGTCGGCCCGGTTGCGGTGGACGAGCCGCCCGAGCCGCGCCGGATACGGCGCCAGCCGGACCTGATGCGGCTGCTGTTCGAGTCGGTGATGATCGGCGTGGTGCTGCTGCTCGGCCGGATCGGGGTGCAGACCACCTCCGGGCTCGAGTCGGACATCCACAACGGCGTGCAGCTGGCTCCGTCCTTCCTGCTCGGCGGCGTCACCGTGCTGACCAACATCCTCACCGCGACCATCCCGGTGGGCCTGGCGGTGGAGCGGCTGGCGCGCCGGGACGGCAAACGGGTGGCGGACGCGGTCATCGCGGCCGCGCTCGCGTACGGCGTGACCAGCCTGCTGAACATCTGGATCCAGTCCTCGTTCGCGCCGCACTGGCTGCTGACCGAGCTGACCCGGCACGTGAACTCGGGCACCACCTCGCCGCTGCACATCTACATCTCCACGCTCATCGCCTTCCTGACCGTGCTCGGCTTCAACGACCGGCCGACGCTGCGCACCTTCACCTGGGTGTCCATCGGGATCTACGCGGTGGCCACGCTGATGAGCGGGGACAGCGCGCTGGTCGGGCTGATCGTGACCTTCCTGCTGGGCCGGCTGGTCGCCTTCGGCTGGCGCTACGCGTGCGGCGTGGTCAACGAGCGGCCGACCGGGCAGCTGGTCGTGCAGATGCTGGCCGACGCGGGCATCGACCCGGTCGCCTGCACCTGGCAGGGCGAGCACGACGACGTGCGCCGCTACGAGGTGCGCTGCGCGGACGGCCGGACGCTGGACGTGACCGTGCTGGACCGCGACCGGCAGGCGGTGGGCCTGATCTACCGGGTCTACCGGCGGATCCGGCTGCGCGGCCCGGCGCAGCGGCGCAACCTGTTCTCGCTGCGCCGGACGGTGGACCAGGAGGCGCTGATCTCCTACGCGCTGCGCGACGCCGGGATCCGCACGCCGAAGCTGGTGGCCGTGCGCGAGCTGAACGCGGACGCGGCGCTGCTCGCGTACGAGAGCGTGCACGCCGTGCCGCTCGCCCAGGTGCCGAAGGAGAAGTTCAGCGACGAACTGCTGGAGAAGGTCTGGCTGACGCTCAAGGAGCTGGGCCGCAACCAGATCGCGCACCGCAGGCTGGCGCTGGACTCGATCCTGGTGGACGAGCGCGGCGAGATCTGGCTGACCGAGCTGCGCAACGGCGAGGTCGCGGCGGCGGACCTGCAGCAGCTGCTGGACATCGCCGAGACGATGACCGCGCTCGCGCTCAAGGCGGGGCCGGAGCGCACCGTGCGAGTGGGCGCCCAGGTGCTCGGCGAGCAGCGGATCGGCGCGGCGCTGCCGATGCTGCAGCCGGTCGTGCTGACCCGGACCACGCGCTCGGCCGTGCGCAAGTCCAAGCACCTGCTGCAGCGGTTGCGCGAACAGATCCTGGAGCTGCGTCCGCACGCGCTGGCCGACGCCGAGCCGGTCAAGCTGGAGCGGCTGAGCCCGAAGACGCTGCTGACGGTCGCCGCCGCCTGTTTCGCGGTGTACGTGCTGCTGGTGCAACTCGCCACGGCGAACAAGCGGGGCCTGAACCTCGACTACGTGCTACACCACACCTCGCCGCCGTGGCTGCTGGTGGCGATCGCGGCCTCGGCGCTGACCTACGTCTCGGCCGCGATGGTGCTCACCGGCTTCATCCCGGAGAAGCTGCCGGTGGTGCACAACCTGCTGGTGCAGATCGCTGCGGGCTTCGTCTCGCTGGTCGCGCCCGCGGCGGTCGGCGGCGTGGCCCTCAACACCCGCTACATGCAGAAGCGCGGCATCGCGACCGGCCCGGCGGTCAGCGCGGTGGGCGCCTCGCAGGCGGTCGGCTTCGTCATCCACATCGCGCTCATCGCCACGTTCAGCTTCATCGCCGGGCAGGGCATGGGCAGGTCCGACTCGTCCACCCTGGTCATCGCGATCCTGCTGGCCATCGCGCTGCTCGTGATGATCACGATGTCGGTGCCGCCGCTGCGCCACCTGGCCAGGACCCGGCTCGGCCCGTTCTTCCAGGACGCGCTGCCGCGGCTGCTGGACGTGGCGCAGAGCCCGCGCAAGCTCTCGGTCGCGCTCGGCGGCACGATCTCGCTCTCGCTGTTCAACTCGCTGTGCCTGTGGGCCACGATCCACACCGTCTCGCCGAACAACCACATCACCTACGCGACGGCGACGGTGGTCTACCTCACCGCGCAGACCGCGGGTTCCTTCATCCCAGTCCCCTCCGGCGTGGGCACCGTCGAATTGGCGATGACGGGCGCGCTGCGGGCGGTCGGCGTGGACATCGGCACGGCCACGCTCGCGGTGCTGCTGTTCCGGCTGCTGCGCACGTACCTGCCGGCGATCCCGGGTTACCTCACCTTCACGTGGCTCACCCGCAAGGGACTGCTCTAGGAACGCGAAACGGGGCCCCCGCGGGGGCCCCGTTCCCGGTCGTCTCAGACCTAGTAGATCGGCTTGGTCGGCTCGACCTGGTTGACCCAGCCGACGATCCCGCTGCCCACGTGCACGGCGTCGGTGAACCCGGCCGCCTTCACCAGGGCCAGCACCTCGGCCGAGCGCACGCCCGACTTGCAGTGCAGCACGATCTTCTTGTCCTGCGGCAGGCCGGTCAGCGCCTGGCCCATCAGGAACTCGTTCTTCGGGATCAGCTTCGCGCCGTCGATGTGCACGATCTCCCACTCGGCGGGCTCGCGCACGTCGATGATCTCGAGGTTCTGGCCCTCGTCGATCCACTGCTTGAGGGTGCGCGGGGTGATCGTGGAGTCCTTGGCCGCCTCCTGGGCCTCCTCGGAGACCGCGCCGCAGAACGCCTCGTAGTCGATGAGCTCGGTGACCGTCGGGTTCTTGCCGCACACCGCGCACTCCGGGTCCTTGCGAACCTTGACCGAGCGGTAGTTCATCTCCAGGGCGTCGTAGATCATCAGGCGGCCGACCAGCGGCTCGCCGGTGCCGGTCAGTACCTTGATGGCCTCGGTGACCTGGATCGAGCCGATCGAGGCGCACAGCACGCCGAGCACGCCGCCCTCGGCGCAGGACGGGACCATGCCGGGGGGCGGAGGCTCCGGGTAGAGACAGCGGTAGCAGGGCCCGTACTCGGACCAGAAGACCGAGGCCTGGCCGTCGAAGCGGTAGATCGAGCCCCAGACGTACGGCTTGTTCAGCAGCACGCAGGCGTCGTTGACCAGGTAGCGGGTGGCGAAGTTGTCCGTGCCGTCGACGATGAGGTCGTACTGCGCGAACAGCTCCATCACGTTGTCCGCCTCGAGCCGCTCCTCGTGCACGTTGACCTGCACGAGGGGGTTGATCTCCTTGACGGAGTCGCGCGCGGACTCGGCCTTGGACCGGCCGATGTCGGACTGGCCGTGGATGATCTGGCGCTGCAGGTTCGACTCGTCCACGGTGTCGAACTCGACGATGCCGAGCGTGCCGACGCCGGCGGCGGCCAGGTACATCAGGGCCGGGGAGCCGAGGCCGCCCGCTCCGATGCACAGCACCTTGGCGTTCTTCAGCCGCTTCTGGCCGTCCATGGCGACGTCGGGGATGATCAGGTGGCGGGAGTAGCGGCGCACTTCCTCCACGGTCAGGCTCTCGGCCGGTTCGACCAGCGGTGGCAGCTTTACAGGCGGTGCGGACACGGCCGGCGGCCCCCTTCTCGGGTTGCGACTGACAAAGCGGCGGAAACCCGCCTTCCTTCGGCAACGATGCCACGTGCCCGCGCATTCCCGCGAGGGAGTCCGGGTGCTGGAAACCCGGCGAGCGCTACCCATGGCAGGTTACCGAGCCGTAGGATGAACGTTAACAAGCTTGCCGGACCACACAGTCCGGCGCCGCTTTGTAGCGACCACGAACTGCGAGGAGCGCCGTGACCAGCAGCGCCGAAGCCCTGCCCACCGTCGAGGGACGTGCACGCTCGATGCGGCTGCCCCGGGTGGCCCGGCGCAACCAGCTGCTCGGCGCGGCCCGCGAGGTCTTCGTGGCGCAGGGCTACCACGCCGCCGCGATGGACGACATCGCCGAGCGCGCCGGGGTCTCGAAGCCGGTGCTCTACCAGCACTTCCCGGGCAAGCTCGAGCTCTACCTCGCGCTGCTCGACCAGCAGTGCGAGATCATGGTGCAGAAGATCCGCTCGGCGCTGGACTCCACGCACGACAACAAGACGCGCGTGGCGGCGACGATGGACGCCTACTTCGACTTCGTCGAGCACGAGACCGGCGCGTTCAAGCTCGTCTTCGAGTCGGACCTGAACAACGAGCCGGCCGTGCGCGAGCGGGTGGCCGACGCGCAGCTCGAGTGCGCCCGGCTGATCAGCGAGGTCATCGCCGAGGACACCGGGCTCTCGCCCGAGGAGTCCATGCTGCTGGCCGTCGGGCTGACCGGCATCTCGCAGGTCACCGCGCGCTACTGGCTGGCCAGCGGCTCGTCGGTGTCCCGGGAGCGGGCCTCGCTGCTGATCTCGCAGCTGGCCTGGCGGGGCATCGCGAAGTTCCCGATGGGCAGCCGCGAGCCGGGGAAATAATCCCGGGGCCGCGGAACATTCCGCTTCATGCGGGAGCCAGCGGTTACGCTGGCGGTGCCTGCGATTCGTTGAGAGTGACCAACGGCGCGTACCCGTGCGCGCCGCGATGAAGGGATGAGCGTGGAGATCAAGATCGGCGTCCAGCACGCGAGCCGTGAGCTGACCGTGGAGTCCGCGCTGAGCCCCGAGGAGGTCGAGAGCGCGGTCTCGGCCGCGCTGACCGGCAAGTCGGGGCTGCTCGTGCTCGAGGACGAGAAGGGCCGCAAGATCATCGTGCCCGCCGACCGCCTCGCCTACGTGGAGATCGGCGAGCAGAGCGTCCGGCGCGTGGGCTTCGGCGCGCTCTGAGCCGTTCGCTCGGCCGCGAGGACCGTGGGATATGTCCGGATTCGGGCATATCCCACTATTTTTGACGGCACGTCGGTAAAGTGCCGCCCATGCACTGGGACCTGCTCTGGGCAGCGCTCGGCGGGCTGCTGGTCGGCCTGCTCGGCGCCTTCACCGTGCCCGGCCACCGCGGCATGGCCTGGCCGCTCGGACCGCTGCTCGGCCTCGGCGGCGCGCTCGGCGGGAACGCGCTGGCCGTGACCGTGCTCGGCCGGGATCACCTGACCGTCAACCTCGTCGTCGCGCTCGTCATCGCGGCGATCGTGGTCTTCGCCTTCGCGGCCTACCTGCGGGTCCGGACACTCGCCTGAAACGGCTCAGAGCGTCCCGAGCGCGTGCCGCAGCACGAGTGCCTCACCGGCCAGCCGCCGCTCGACCAGCTTGAGCCGGTCGGCCACCAGTTGGTCCGCGGCCGCCTCGGCCAGGCGCTCCTCGGCCCAGCGCTGCGGCTCCGGATCCAGCGGCACGCCGTACGCCTCGGCGGTCAGCTTCTGCCAGTGATACGCCCTGGCCAGCGCCTCCCACCAGTCCGCGGACCGCACCCGCCGCTCCGCCTCGTCCAGCCGCGGATCCGGCGCCTCGGGCGGCGCGGACTCGGCCAGCCTGCGGTGCGCGGCGGCCGCGGAACCCGCCGCGGCCAGCCGGTCGGCGAGGTCCCCGGCCGCCGCGCTGAGCGCGGCCCAGCGCTCGAAATCGGCCAGCGCCTGGTACCCGGCGCCGCCCGCGGCGTCGGCGGGCTGACCGAAACGTTCCTCCTCAGACTTCTGCATGTCACGCAGCGTACCCAGTCCCGGGTTTCCCGGCTGGTAACATGGTGACACCGGCGGTCCCAGGACGACCGCCGAGGCGGACCACACGATCCGCCGGATGCCCGGTCGGCGCCCCGATCGGCTCCGACCGCGCGGCTGAAACGACGTCCCTCTTCCCGACGCCCGGCGGCCACGCGAACCCCAAAACCACGGGTCCCGCGCGACCCGCACCCGGCTCGTCAACGCAGTCGGTGCGGCGCCGCCGCGAGCGAACGAAGAGGTCACGATCATCAGTACTTTGAATCCTTCCACCGAGGGCGAGCAGCCCGGCGGCTTCGCCGCGCTCGGCGTCGCCGAGCACATCGTCTCCGCGCTGGACGCGCAGGGCATCAGCAGCCCGTTCCCGATCCAGGCGTCCACCATCCCGGTCGCGCTCGGCGGCGCGGACATCATCGGGCAGGCCAAGACCGGCACCGGCAAGACCCTCGCCTTCGGCATCCCGGTGCTGCAGCGGCTCGTCGCCCCGGCCGAGGGCGAGGCGCTCGCCGCGCAGCCCGCCGCCGCGAGCGCCGAGGCGCCCGCGCCGAAGTCCTCCTCGAACCGGCGCCGCCGCGGCCGCGCCTCCGGCGGCAACCCGGGCACCAAGCTGGCCCCGGCCGGCGGCACCCCGCAGGCCCTGATCGTGGTGCCGACCCGCGAGCTGGCCGTGCAGGTCTGCTCCGACCTGACCACGGCGGGCAGCACCCGCGGCGTGCGGGTGCAGGCGCTCTACGGCGGCCGCGCCTACGAGCCGCAGGTCAAGGCGCTCAGCGAGGGCGTGGACGTGGCCGTGGCCACCCCGGGCCGACTGCTCGACCTGGTCAACCAGGGCCACCTGGTGCTCGGCCGGGTGCGCACGCTCGTGCTGGACGAGGCGGACGAGATGCTCGACCTCGGCTTCCTGCCCGACGTGGAGCGGATCATCCGGCAGCTGCCCGCGGACCGGCAGACGATGCTGTTCTCCGCGACCATGCCCGGCGCGGTCATCTCGCTGGCCCGGCAGTACATGAACCGGCCCACGCACATCCGGGCCGCCGACCCGCACGACGAGGGCGTGTCGGTCGCCAACATCAAGCAGTTCGTCTACCGCGCGCACGACCTCGACAAGATCGAGATGCTGGCGCGCATCCTGCAGGCGAACGGCCGCGGCCTGTCGATGGTCTTCGCCCGCACCAAGCGCGCCGTGGCGCGGATCACCGAGGAACTGCAGGACCGGCACTTCGCGGTCGGCGCGGTGCACGGCGACCTGGCCCAGGGCGCCCGCGAGCAGGCGCTGCGCGCGTTCCGCAACGGCAAGGTGGACGTGCTGGTGGCCACCGACGTGGCCGCGCGCGGCATCGACGTCGAGGGCGTGACCCACGTGGTCAACTACCAGTGCCCGGAGGACGAGAAGGTCTACACGCACCGGATCGGCCGCACCGGCCGGGCCGGGCGCACCGGCATCTCGGTCACGCTGGTGGACTGGGAGGACATGCCGCGCTGGGGCCTGATCAACAAGGCGCTGGGGCTGGACTACGCGGAGCCGGTGGAGCTGTACTCGACCTCGCCGCAGCTGTACGCGGACCTGGACATCCCGCAGGGCGCCAAGGGCGCGCTGCCGAAGCAGGACCGGGTGCGCGCCGGGCTCGACGCCGAGGAGCTCGAGGACCTCGGCGAGACCGGCCGGCACGGCGGCGCCCCCGGCCGCGGACGCGGCGGCCGGCGCGGAGCCGAGCCGGTCGAGCAGCAGCCGGAGCCGCGCCGCGAGCGCACCCCGCGGCAGCGGCGGCGCACCCGCGGCGGCCAGTCCTCGTCGGACGCCGTCATCGCGGTGCACACCGAGGCCGCGGCCGCGCACGGCGCCGCGCCGGTCGTGCAGAGCCAGACCGACCCCTTCCAGGCGCCGACGCTCGAGCCGGTCGCCCCGGCCGAGGACAAGCCGAAGCGGACCCGCACGCGCAGGCGCGCCGCGGAGCCGGTCGAGGCGGTCGTCGAGGCCCCGGTGACCGAGGCCCCGGCCGCGGTCGAGGAGGACAAGCCGCGTCGTACCCGGACCCGCAAGCGGGCCGCCGCCCCGGTCGAGGCGCCCGTCGCCGAGCCGGTGGCCGAGGCCGCGCCGGTCGAGGACAAGCCGGTGCGCAAGCGCGCCCCGCGCAAGACGGCCGCCGAGCCGGCCGCGGAGGTCGTCGCCGAGCCGGCCGCCGCGGAGGCTCCCGTCGCGGACAAGCCCGCGCGCACCCGGACCAGGAAGCGGGTCGTCGAGGCTCCGGCCGAGACGGTCGCCGCCGCCGAGGCCGTCGTGGCCGAGCCGGTCGCCGAGGACAAGCCGGTGCGCAAGCGCGCCCCGCGCAAGACGGCCGCGCAGCAGGCGGCCGAGCCGGTGGCCGAGGCTCCGGCCGCACAGGCGCCCGCCGCGAAGAAGACCGCGCGCAAGCGGACCACGGCGGCCCCGAAGGCGTCCGGCGGCCAGACGCGCGGCGGCAGCATCCGGCTCGCGTCGGGCTCGCTGGCCGACCCGAGCCTGCCGGAGCCCGAGCCGGTGCGTCCGGCCGCGGTGAACGAGCCGGTGGAGCTCGCCGAGGCGGTCTTCACCCAGGAGCCGATCCTGCCGACCACGCAGCGCGCGCCGCGCAAGCGCTCCGCCAAGAAGTCGGTCGCCGCGCAGACCGCCCCGGCCGCGCAGATCACCTCGACCCTGCCCGGCGAGCAGTCGGCCGAGTCGGACGCGGCGGACCCGCTGAACGTCGGCCCGGTCGCGAACCGGCGGCGCACCCGGATCTGATCCAGCGACAGGGAACACGGAAGACGTACACAGAGGAGCCGCGTTGTACCTGACGCGGCCTTCGGTTGGAGGGGAGCCGCGTTGTCCACGCCGCCTTATCTGGGGCTGCCGCCGGGCACCCACCGCGTCGCGCTGTCCGTGGCGGCGGGTCCGCTCTCCGCACTGGAGGCGAATCCGCCGCGGGACGTGCCGGTGCGCGGCGAGGTGGTGTGCGTGCCCGGGTTCACCGGGTCCAAGGAGGACTTCCTGCCGCTGCTCGAACCGCTCAGCCGCGCCGGGGTGCGCGTGCTGTCGGTCGACCAGCGCGGGCAGTGCGACTCCCCCGCGCTGCCGCTGGACACGCCGTACACGCTGCGCGGATACGGCGAGGATCTGCGGGAGCTGATCGAGCAGCGGGCCGAGGCGGGCGTGCCGGTGCACCTGCTCGGGCACTCGTTCGGCGGTTACGTGGCGCGCACGGCGCTGCTCGGCGGCCCGCTGCCGCTGGCCTCGGTCACGCTGCTGGGCACCGGTCCCGGCGCCGTGCCGCGGCCCGCGGCCGACCGGGTGCGGCTGTTCCTGGCCGTCTCCAGCGTGCTGAGCCCGGTCGTGGGCAACCGCGTGTTGTTTCTGGATCGTCACCCGGATCCGGCGATCCAGGCGTTCATCCGACACCGCATCAGGGGCAACGACCGGCGCTCGCTGCGGGCGATGGCGCGCTGGCTGCTGTCCGAGCCGGACCGGGTCGACGAGCTGGCCGCGGCCCTGGTCCGGGACGGACTGCCGTGCACCGTGCTGTGCGGGGCGGACGAGACGACCTGGCCCGTCGCGGAGCAGCGCGCGATGGCCGAGCGGCTCGGCGCCCCCTTCACCGCGATCCCGGGCGGCGGGCACTCGGTGAACGTGGACCAGCCGGAACCGCTGGCCGAGGCGCTGTTGGAGTTCTGGGCGCAGTCCGCGGTGGGCGCGGACGAACCGGCGGTCTGACCCGCCGGGCCGGGCTCAGCCCTCGTCCAGTTCCACTAGAAAGGACGTCGTCTTCCCGCCGCCAGGCGCCGCGCGCACCCACCAGCTGGAGGTCAGCGCGTCCACCAGACTCAGGCCTCGATGGTGCTCGTCCTCGGGACCCGCGTCGAGCAGCATCGGCAGGTCCACGCAGCGGTCGGTCACCTCGCACAGCAGCCGGCGCGGCTCGGTGCCCGGGTTGTGCTGCAGCTCGCGCGGCCCGTAGACGAGCCGGGCGTGCACGGTGATCGGGCCGGCCCCGTGCAGCACGGAGTTGGTCACCAGCTCGCTGAACGCGACCAGCGCGCCGTACGCCTGGTCCTCCTTGCCGGGGCACTGGGCGTCGAGCCAGCCCTCCAGCCAGATCCGGGCCAGCCGGGCGTGCACCGGCAGGGCGGGGAACGTCCACCAGACTCCGTCGGCCGGAGCCGGAGCCGTGTCAGCCTCCGTATCGGCTGGTGGCGCTTCGTGCATCATGGTGCGCATCGCAGACCACAACCTCTCGGTCCCGCGGTCTGACGGTCCGCCTCGTTCGCGGCGCGTCATCCGTTGTCTTACTTGAGACTAGGCCGTGCGGAGGCGATTGCGGATGCACTTTGCATCTATGCAACACTTTCGAGCTACGGAAAGTCCCCTTCGCGTCCGCTTTCCGTGATAAACGCAGGTCCCCTCGACTCCAGATCAGGAGTCGAGGGGACCTGAAACGTCGTCACACCCAGCGCGCGCGCTCCGGATCGAGCGCCCCCGCGGTCGGACGTCAGACCTGGTCGGCCTTCTCGAGCGCGGTGCAGCAGGTGTCGGTGATCAGCCGGGTCACGTTGTAGGGGTCGCAGTTGGCGTTCGGGCGACGGTCCTCGAGGTAGCCCTTCTGGTCCACCTCGACCTGCCACGGGATGCGCACCGAGGCGCCGCGGTTCGACACGCCGTAGCTGTACTCGTTCCACGGGGCGGTCTCGTGCAGGCCGGTGAGCCGGTCCTGGATGCCGTCGCCGTAGCCGGCGACGTGCTCGAGCGGCTTGCCCTCGGCGCCCAGCGACTCCGCGGCGGTGATGATCGGCTCGTAGCCCTCGCGCATGGCCTTGGTGGAGAAGTTGGTGTGCGCGCCCGCGCCGTTCCAGTCGCCCTTCACCGGCTTGGCGCCGAAGCTGACGGTGACGCCGTAGTCCTCGGCGACGCGGTGCAGCAGCCAGCGCGCGATCCACAGGTGGTCGGACACCTCGGTGGTGCCGGCCGGGCCGACCTGGAACTCCCACTGGCCGGGCATGACCTCGGCGTTGATGCCGGAGATCTTCAGGCCCGCCTCGAGGCAGGCGTCGAGGTGCTTCTCGACGACCTCGCGGCCGACGATGTTCGACGCGCCGACGCCGCAGTAGTACGGACCCTGCGGGCCGGGGAAGCCGCCGCCCTCGGGGAAGCCGAGCGGGCGCTCGCCGTCGAAGAGGGTGTACTCCTGCTCGATGCCGAACCACGGCTCCTGCGCGGCGAAGCGGGTGGCCACCTCGACGTTCGCGGCGCGGGTGTTGGACTCGTGCGGCGTGAAGTCGATGTTCTGCACCTCGCAGAGCACCAGCACGTCGTCGCCGCCGCGGATCGGGTCCGGGACGGTGAGCACCGGCTGCAGGACGCGGTCCGAGGCGTGGCCCTCGGCCTGGTTGGTGCTGGACCCGTCGAATCCCCAGATCGGCGGCTCGGCGCCGTCGGCCAGAATCTTGGTCTTCGACCGCAGCTGAGCGGTCGGCTTGGTGCCGTCGATCCAGATGTACTCGGCCTTGTAGCTCACGGGCAGTCCTCAGCAGGCAGAAGCGGGGTCAGGTGTCCCCAGGCTCACAGCACCTCGTTTCCGCCTTGTTAACCGGTCGTGAACTCGGCATCAATCACGTGACGGGCCGCCGCCCGGCGGATCCTCGTCCGATTGGTCGAACCACTCGCGCGGCGGACCGTCGCCGAACCACTCGTCCGGGTGATCGCTCCCGTCCTCCCGGAAGATCGGGCTGTCCGCGTTGGTGACGACGGCCGCGAGCGGGGGCAGCAGCGCGGCGACGATGCTCATCACGCCGGCCGCGAAGACCGAGTAGTAGCGCACCCACGTCCAGGCCAGCACGATCAGCAGCAGGCAGGTGCCCATGATCAGGAAGTACCGCAGATGCCTGCGACGCTCGGTGACCGGCTTCGGCGGCGTGAACGCGCACGGCTCCCGATCGACCGGCCGGTACGGCGGCACGTCGCGGCCCGGCTGGTAGTGCGCGCCCTGCCGGATCCGCACCGCGACCACGGCGATGTTGCCCAGCGAGAGCACCGCGACCAGCGCGAAGAAGACCAGGAACGGCAGCGTGCGGAGCCAGAACCCGAAGATGCCGACCCCGAGCAGGCCGTTGAGCAGGCCCAGGCAGGCCAGTACGAGGCGCATCCGCAGCGGGCTGCGGGCGTGCGCGGGCTCGTCCCCCGTGCGAACCCGGTGCTGATGCTGCCATTCCATGCGCGCCATCCTATGGAGCGGCGAGTACCCGTCCCCGGGCGGGCCAATCGGGCCTCTCACCAGCCACGTTCCCTAATGTGACCCAGATCACACCCGATTCGAGAACGAAACCGTTTCGTACACTCGGGGGCCGAGGTAGGGTTCTCGGTGTACGAAACGGTTTCGTTCTCTTACTCGGGCGGTATCATCCGGGCCAGGGAACGTGGCCGTCACCGGAGGGCCGCGAAAGGAGTCGGACATGGTCGACATCGACGTCGCACGGAACGTGGCCGAGTCCCGGCGCGGCGCGGGTCGGCGCACGGCGATCTGCCAGGCGGCGTGCGAACTGCTGGCGAAGGTCGGCTACGACCGGATGACGATGGACGCCATCGCGAACCAGGCCAAGGCGAGCAAGGCGACCATCTACCGGATGTGGCCGGACAAGCCGCAACTGGTGGCGGAGGCGCTCAAGTGCCAGTTCGGGGACACGGCCGACGTGCCGAACACCGGCTCGCTGCGCGGCGACCTGACGGCCCTGATGACCATCGCCTGCGAGGCGGCGAACAGCGAGATCGGCGAGATCATCGCGGGCGTGCTGACCGCCGCGGCGCACGATCCCCGGCTGGCCGAGACGCTCAGCCAGACGGTGTTCGCGGACAAGGCGAAGATGCACGTGGACCTGGTGCGGCGGGCGGCGGACCGGGGTGAGGTCCACCCCGACACGGATCCGGCGCTGATCCACGAGATCATCCACTCGCTGATCTCCGGGCGCATGACGTGGAACCTCGGGCCGCTCGACGACGAGTACGTCACGCACGTGGTGGACGACATCCTGATTCCGGTCATGACGAACCGGAAACCGTAGCCGACCAGGCCTTTTCCGGCCGAGACGAGGCCCCGCCGGGCGGCGGGGCGAAAAAATCAGACGATCTTGTCGGTGGCGCCCCGTAGTGTGGGCTGCCGGCCGGGGACCGACCGTCCCCTCAATTCGAACATTTGTTCACCAAACGTTTCCCTGGAGGGGACCGAACATGTCAGACCTCCTCGCGGCGGACGCCCCGCCGAAGGATTCGCGGCGCTGGCTGGCCCTGGTGGTCATGCTCTTCGCCCAGCTCATGGTCGTGCTCGACAGCACGGTCGTGAACATCGCGATGCCGCAGGCCCAGGCGGCCCTGCACATCACCGACGCCAACCGGCAGTGGATGCTCACCGCGTACACACTGACCTTCGGCGGACTGCTGCTGCTCGGCGGCCGGATCGCCGACTACGTGGGCCGCAAGCGCGTCTTCCTGATCGGCCTGGTCGGCTTCGCGCTGGCCTCCGCGCTCGGCGGCCTGGCGCAGAACCAGGGCATGCTGTTCGGCGCCCGCGCGCTGCAGGGCGCGTTCGGCGCGATCCTCGCCCCGGCCTCGCTCTCGCTGATCACCGTCACCTTCACCGACGTCAAGGAGCGCGCCCGCGCGTTCGGCATGCTCGGCGCCATCAGCGGCGTCGGCGCGGCGATCGGCCTGGTCATGGGCGGCTGGCTGACCCAGGACTTCAGCTGGCGCTGGTGCCTGTTCGTCAACATCATCATGGCCGTCGTGGCCTTCGTCGCCGCCGTCCCGCTGCTGCAGGAGTCCAAGGCGCACGGCGACACCAAGTACGACATCCCCGGCGCGATCCTGGCCACGGCCGGCCTCGCGAGCGTGGTCTACGGCTTCACCAACGCGGCCAAGCCCGGCCAGGGCTGGGGCGCCGGCGAGACCCTGGTCTTCCTGATCGGCGGCGGCCTGGCGCTGGTGGCCTTCGTGTTCGTCGAGGCCCGGGTGGCCAACCCGCTGCTGCCGCTGCGGGTGATCTGGCACGGCAACCGGGGCGGCTCGTACGCGGCGTCGGTCTTCATGGGCGCGGGCATGTTCGGCATGTTCATGTTCTTCACGTACTACTTCCAGCAGTCGCTGGGGTACTCCCCGCTGAAGACCGGCCTGCTCTACCTGCCCTTCACCGGCGCGCTGATCGTCACGGCCGGAGCGGTCAGCCCGCTGCTGCCGAAGATCGGCCCGCGGATCCTGATGACCTACGGCTCGCTGGTCGCGGCGGGCGGCCTGTTCTGGCTGACCCAGCTGAAGCTGGACTCCTCGTACGCCGGGATGATCCTGCCCTCGATGGTGCTGATGGCGCACGGCATGGGCTGCGTGTTCGTGCCGCTGGCCAACACCGCGCTGACCGGCGTGGCCGACCACGACGCGGGCGTGGCCAGCGCGATGGTCAACACGACCCAGCAGATCGGCGGCTCGCTCGGCGTGGCGCTGCTGAACACCTTCTTCACCACGGCGACCACCACCTACGTGGCCTCGCACGTCGCCTCGCTGGGCCAGGCCAAGGCGGCGGCGCTGGGCGCGATCCACGGCTACAACGTGGCCTTCATGGTGAGCGCGTTCCTGCTGGTCGCGGCCGCGCTGATCATCTTCGCGCTGATCCGCAAGGACCCGGAGCACGAAGGCGCCGTCGCGGGCGCCCCGGCCGACCGGCCGATGGTGCACGTGGGCTGATCCGCCCCCGCGCCCTCGCACAGGGTTGCGAACGAGGCCCCCGGACCGACTCCGTTGTCGGTCCGGGGGCCTCGCGCATACCGCGACTCAGCGTTTTGTCACATTGTTACGGCGACTTCACGCGGGCCCGGACCCGTGCGCCGACCCGTGCGCCGACTACTGCGCGACACCCGCCTGGAAGGCCGGGTAGTAGGCGTCGGCCTGGCCGGACGCGGTCGGGTGGTAGGACTCGGAGACGTCCAGCCAGTTGAGCGAGTGCAGCCAGGAGCTGCTGTCGCAGATCTCGTGGCCGGAGAAGTACGGACGGATGTCGACGTAGGTGAAGTTGCTGTACTTCGCCGCCTCGGCCTTGATCACGTTGTCGAGGATGTCGGCGCCGCCGTCGATCGCGGAGCGCTTGGTGGTGCTCAGGCCGATGCAGCCGCTGGACTGCGTCAGGTCGTAGAACTCGGGGTAGCCCATGACGACGACGTGCGCGTTCGCCGCCTTCGCCCGGATGTCGCTGTAGGTGGTGTCGAGCAGGCCGGGCAGGGTGTTCTCGGCGTAGCTCTCGGCGCCGTCCACGGCCGAGACGCAGCCGCTGTCCGAGTCGAGGATGCAGTCCTCCATGACCGTGGTGAACCCGGCGTCGTTGCCGCCGATGGTCATCGAGACCAGCGTGGTGGACGAGCTCAGCCCGGTGAGCTGGCTGCTGATCACGTCCGAGGTCTTCGCGCCGGAGCAGGCGTTGTCGGTGAACGAGGAGGGCGCGTTGGCGCCGTCCCACAGGTAGGGGTAGGCGTTGGTGCTGCGGTCGCAGCTGCCGCTGCTGCTGGTGTAGCTGCCGGCGCCGACGCCGGACGAGTAGGAGTCGCCGAGCGCGACGTAGTTCGCACTCGACGCGTGGGCGGCGCCCGCACCGAACAGGGCCAGCGCGGCGGCGGTGCCCGCGGTGGCGATGACGGAGATACATCGACGGGTGCTGACGGTCCTCATGACTGGGTATCCTCCCTGGTGGCAGCCTTGTCTACACAGGTAACCGGGAATCAGACCCATTACAAGACGATTTCCGAGTCTTTACGGAAATTCACGACCAACGGTGAGCGCGGGGGCGGTCCGCCACCGGAGCGCGGTCTCGGCGAGCGCCCCACCCGCGCGCGGCGGCAGAATGAACGCGTGAGGATTCTGGAGATCGTGCTCGGCACGCTCATCGTGCTGGCCACCTGGATCTCGGTGGTGGCCAACCTGGTCGTGCCGCGCGGCCTGCGCTCCCGGTACACCAGGCTGCTGCGCGACGTGGTGCGGGTGCCGTTCCAGGCGGTGGCGGACCGCGCGCGCACCTTCGAGCGCAAGGACCTGATCCTGGCCTGGGCCGCGCCGCTGTCCATCCTGGCGACGCTGCTGAGCTGGCTGGGCCTGTCCGTGATCGGCTTCGGCTTCGTGCTGACCGGGGTCGGCGGGATCGGCCTGGGCAAGGGCATGCTGGAGTCCGGCTCCTCCGTGTTCACGCTGGGCTTCCTCAGCAGCTCGGACAGCCAGCAGACCTTCGTCGACTTCTGCGCCGCCGCCACCGGCCCGGTGATGATCGGCCTGCTGGTCGGATACCTCCCGGCGATGTACAGCGCGTACTCCCAGCGCGAGGCCGAGGTGACGATGCTTCAAGCCAGGGCGGGCGTCCCCGCGTGGGGCCCGGAGATCCTGATGCGCCACGTGCAGGTCCCCGGCCTGATCACCCAGCTCACCACGCTGTACCAGGGCTGGGAACGCTGGGCCGCGCAGATCGCCGAGAGCCACACGAGCTACCCCGTCCTCATCCACTTCCGCTCCCCCAGAGCCACCCGCAACTGGCTCGTCGCCCTCCTCGCGATCATGGACGCGGCGGCCCTGGAGCTGGCGCTCAACCCCTCGAAGCCCAAGGCCACCATGCGCATGACCCTCCGCGCGGGCTTCACCTGCCTCCGCGAGATCGCCGACGTCGAAGGCATCCCCTACGACGCCGACCCCGACCCCGACGGCGACATCGCCCTCACCTACGCCGAGTTCTCCCAGGGCCTCGACATGCTCCGCTACGCCAACTACCCGATGGAACGCGCCCCCGACGAGGCCTGGGCCCACTTCCGCGGCTGGCGCGTCAACTACGAGTTCCTCGCCTACACCCTCGCCTACCGCATCGACGCCGTGGCCGCCCCCTGGTCCGGCCCCCGCCGCACTCAACGCCAGGTCCTCTCCGTCCGCTCCCCCGTGGACCGCCAGCCGTCCCTGGCGAAGGCGAAGGACAAGGCGAGGGAGGACGCGCGGGCTCAAGGGTGAGGGTGAGGTTGCCTCAGTCCACGCACGGCACCCCGGGCGGCGGGTTGAAGGCGACCGGTGCGGACGAGGTGGTCGGCGCGGGCGGGGCGGCAGCCGCGGGCTTCGCGGGAGCGGGCTTGGCGGTGTGATGCGGCGCGGCGGTGGTCTTCGTCGAGGCGGCGTGTGGCTTGGCCGACTCCTCGGTGAGGGATTCCGCGTCGCCGTATGCGCTTTCGGTGCCGGTGGCGCCTTGGGGGACCTGGGGGATGGCGCCGGTGCCGGACATGCCTGCGGGGATCTTGCCGGCGATGAGTTGCTGGGCGTCGGCGCGGACCTTGGCGGGGTCGATGAGGTTGACGGACTCGCCGTCCTCGGTGGCGAAGCCTTCGATGGGGAGCGTGTAGAAGCTCACCTTGCCTGAGGTGACGGCGCCGGCCTGGCGGATGAAGGTGAGGGGGTTGAAGCCGGAGTCGACGACTACGTCGCGGTGGGCCACGTCGAGGAGGGCACCCAGCTTGCTGAGGTCGCCGAAGACGCCTGCGGAGTTGAGCTTCGCGGCGGCCGAGGCGAGGAAGGCCTGCTGACGGTGCGTCCGGTCCAGGTCGCCGCCGGTGAGGTTGTGCCGCTGGCGGACGAACTCCAGGGCCTGCTGGCCGTTCAGGGTCTGGACGCCGGCGGGGAAGTTCGCGCCGGAGTAGTCGTCGTGGGCGGGCTGGCGCAGGCAGACGGTGACGCCGCCGAGGGCGTTGGCGAGGTCGTAGAAGCCCGCGAGGTTGATCTCGGCGAAGTGGTCCACCTGGATGCCCAGCAGGTCCTGCACCGCCTCGATCGCGGCCTTGCGCCCGGCCTCGCGGCCGATCCGCTCGAGCTGCGCCTGGTCGTTCACGCCGCCCTGCTGCGCCTGCTGCTCGGCGAGGGCCTTGGCGCGGCCGTACGCCTCCTTGATCTTGTGCGGTCCCAGGCCCTCGGGGAGGTTCACGTAGTCGTCGCGCGGGATGGACAGCGCGACGGCGCGGGAGCCGTCGGCGGGGACGTGCAGCAGGATCAGGGTGTTGGTGTTGTAGCCGCCGATGTCGCTGCTGGAGCCCGCGTGCAGCTTGTCCAGGATGTTATACGGCAGATCGTTGCCGTTCATGTCCTTCCGCGAGTCCAGGCCCATCAGCAGGATGTTCTGGTCGGTCTCCGGATGGTCGCCGAGTCCGTTGAGCGCGTCGGACGTGGTGAGCGTGCCGAGGATGGCGCGGTCCATGTACCAGCCGGTGGCGGCGACGGCGAGGACCAGGAAGGCGAGCGTTCCGGCGAGGGCGCGCAGGCCGATGCGCATGCCGCGGGGCAGCCGGAGCCGGGCGAACGGGGAGGACGCGGCGGGGCGGGGCGTGCGGCCGGAGGGGGGAACGGGACGGCCGCGTCCTGCGGGCGGCGGGGCGGGCGGCTGCTTCGGGGTCGGCCGCGGCCGCCGGGTCGGGGTCACGCGCGCCGCCTTCCGGTTGTGAGGAGAACCGTCCGTAGACCGCCCAGTCTAGAAAGGCGCTGGTGGCGCGTCGGACAGGCACGGCCGCCGGATCACCCGTTCGGACCCGCGCTTTCCTAGAGCGCTTCCCCTGTGTTACTCATGGGTACGAGGAGGCCGAACACCAACGGCCGACCACGACGTGCCGGGTGCCACAAGCGGCCCGGTCAGTGACCTACGGAAAGGCGGCGACGGTGCCGTCCAGTTCGACCGTGCCATCCACACTGCGCGAACTCTCCGCGCAGCTCCGGGAGCGCCTGGCCGAGGTGCGCCTCGGCGGGGACGAGCGTTCGCGCGCCCGCCACCGCAGCCGCGGCAAGCTGCTGCCGCGCGACCGGATCGACCGGCTGCTGGACCCCGGCTCGCCCTTCCTCGAACTCGCCCCGCTGGCCGCCTACGGCCTCTACGCCGAGCACGGCGGTCCGGTGCCGTCCGCGGGGATCGTCGCCGGGATCGGCCGGGTGCACGGCCGGCCCTGCGTGGTCGCGGCGAACGACGCGACGGTCAAGGGCGGCACGTACTACCCGATGACGGTGAAGAAGCACCTGCGCGCCCAGCAGATCGCCGCCGACAACCGCCTGCCCTGCCTCTACCTCGTCGACTCCGGCGGCGCCTATCTCCCGCTGCAGGACGAGGTCTTCCCGGACCGCGAGCACTTCGGCCGGATCTTCTTCAACCAGGCCCGGATGTCCGGCGCCGGGATCCCGCAGCTGGCGGCGGTGCTCGGCGCGTGTACGGCGGGCGGCGCGTACGTCCCGGCGATGAGCGACGAGACGATCATCGTGCGCAATCAGGGCACGATCTATCTCGGCGGGCCGCCCCTCGTGCGCGCGGCCACCGGCGAGATCGTCACCGCGGAGGAGCTCGGCGGCGCGGACGTGCACACGCGGCTGTCCGGGGTCGCGGACCACCTGGCCGAGGACGACGAGCACGCGCTCGATCTGCTGCGTGACGCGGTGCGGACGCTGCCGTCGGCGAATCCGTGGATGACGCCCGAGGATCCGGAGGCTCCGGCTGAGGATCCCGCGGAGCTGTACGACCTCGTGCCCAGCGATCCGCGCATCCCCTACGACGTGCGCGAGGTGATCCGGCGTGTCGTGGACGGTTCGCGGATGCACGAGTTCAAGGCCCGCTACGGCGAGACGCTGGTGTGCGCGTTCGCGAAGATCCACGGCTATCCGGTCGGCATCCTCGCGAACAACGGCGTGCTGTTCGGCGAGTCCGCGACCAAGGGCGCGCACTTCATCGAACTGTGCCAGCAGCGCCGGATCCCCTTGCTGTTCCTGCAGAACATCAGCGGATTCATGGTGGGCAAGGACTACGAGAACCGCGGCATCGCCCGGGACGGCGCGAAGCTGGTGACGGCCGTGGCCTGCGCGACGGTGCCGAAGCTGACGGTCGTGATCGGCGGCTCGTTCGGCGCGGGCAACTACGGCATGTGCGGCCGGGCCTACGATCCCCGGTTCCTGTGGATGTGGCCGAACGCGCGGATCTCGGTGATGGGCGGCGAGCAGGCGGCCACGGTGCTCGCGACGGTGCGCCGGGACCGGGTCGAGGCGGAGGGCGGCGCGTGGTCCGCCGACGAGGAGGAGGCGTTCCGCAAGCCGATCCGGGACCAGTACGAGACGCAGGGCTCGCCCTACTACTCGACCGCGCGGCTGTGGGACGACGGGATCATCGACCCCGTGGACACGCGGCGGGTGCTCGGCCTGGCGCTGGCCGCGACCTCGTACGCCGAGCCCGAGCCGGTCAACTACGGCGTCTTCCGGATGTAGGGGGAACCATCGTGGACAGCATTCTGATCGCCAACCGGGGCGAGATCGCGCTGCGGGTCATCCGCACGGCGCGCGCGATGGGCATCCGCACGGTCGCGGTCTACTCGGACGCCGACGCCGCCTCGCCGCACGTGGCCGCCGCCGACGCGGCAGTGCGGCTGGGCCCGGCGCCCGCGACCGAGTCGTACCTGAACGTGGCGGCCGTGATCGCCGCCGCGCGCGAGGCCGGGGCCGACGCCGTGCACCCGGGCTACGGCTTCCTCTCGGAGAACGCGGGCTTCGCAATGGCCTGCCACGAGGCGGGACTGACGTTCATCGGGCCGCCCGCCGACGTGATCTCCGCGCTGGGCCGCAAGGACGCGGCGCGCGAGCTGGCCGAGCAGGCGGACGTGCCGGCACTGCGCTCGTACCGCGCCGACGAGGTGCCCGACGACGTGTTCCCGGTGCTGGTCAAGGCGGCGTCGGGCGGCGGCGGCAAGGGCATGCGGATCGTGCGCACGCCCGCCGAACTGCCGGACGCGCTGACCGCGGCCGAGCGCGAGGCCGAGTCGGCGTTCGGCGACGGCACGGTGCTGGTCGAGCGCTACCTGGAGCACGGCCGGCACGTCGAGGTGCAGATCCTCGCGGACGGCCACGGAACCGTCGTGCACCTGGGCGAACGCGACTGCTCGGTGCAGCGCCGGCACCAGAAGGTGGTCGAGGAGAGCCCGGCGCCGACGATCTCGCCCGCGCTGCGCGGGCAGTTGCTCGACGCGGCCGTCCGACTGTGCCGCAAAGTGGGATATGTCAATGCGGGAACAGTCGAGTTCATCGTTTCAGGGGATGAATTCTTCTTCCTCGAAGTGAACACGCGGCTGCAGGTCGAGCATTCGGTGACGGAACTCGTGACAGGGCTCGATCTCGTCGAACTCCAGATCAGGATCGCACGCGGCGAGCGGCTTCCTCAGCTTTCTGCGAGGCCCGACGGCCACGCGATCGAGGTCCGCGTCTACGCCGAGGACGCGGCGCACGGATTCCTTCCGCAGGCGGGCACGGCCGAGACGGTGCGCTGGCCGTCCGACGCGCGCGTGCGGGTCGACGCGGCGCTGCGCAGCGGTGGCGAGGTCACGGCGTACTACGACCCGATGGTGGCCAAGGTGACCGCGCACGGCGTGGACCGCGAGGCCGCCCGCCGCAACCTGCTCGCCGCGCTCGACGAGACCGAGATCAGCGGCCTGGTCACCAACCTCGGATTCCTGCGCACGGTCCTCGGATCGGCCGAGTTCGCCGACGCCGCCATCGACACGTCGTGGCTCGACACGCACCCGGACCTGCCGTTCCATCCGCGCCTGGAGCCGGACGGCGCGACGCCCTTCGACGTGCGCGACGGCTGGCGGCTCGGCGGTCCGGCGCTGCCCGCGCGTGCGCACGCCGAACGCGTCGGGCCGGGTGACGAGGCGTCCGGTGCGGGCGACGGCTCCGTGCGCGCGCCGATGCCGGGCACGGTGCTCGCGGTCAAGGCGTACGAGGGCCAGGCGGTGGTGGCCGGCGAACCGCTCGGCGTGCTGGAGGCGATGAAGATGGAGCACACCCTGACAGCACCCTGCGACGGCACGGTGGCCTCGGTGGGCGCCGCGGTCGGCGACCAGGTGCCGCTGGGCCACGTCCTGTTCCACGTGGAGGCATCATGATCCCCGGACTCCCGCAGAAGCTCACCCAGCACGGCCTTCCGCAGCGCGTGACCGTGTACGAGGTCGGTGCGCGCGACGGTCTGCAGAATGAGAAGACCGTGGTGCCGACCGAGGCCAAGGCCGAGTTCATCGAGCGGCTCGCGGACGCGGGGCTGTGGATGATCGAGGCGAGCGGCTTCGTGCATCCGAAGTGGGTGCCGCAGCTCGCCGACGCCGACGAGCTGATGCCGATGCTCGCCGAGCGCACCTTCAACGAGCACACGCGGCTGCCGGTCCTGGTGCCCAACCGGCGCGGGCTGGTGCGGGCCGCGGCGACCGGCGTGAAGGACGTCGCGGTGTTCGCCTCCGCGACCGAGACCTTCGCGCAGAAGAACCTGAACTCGACCATCGAGGACTCGATGACCGAGATCGAGGCGACGATCCAGCAGGCACTGGCCCGCAAGATGCGCGTCCGCGGCTACGTCTCGATGTGCTTCGGCGACCCCTGGGAGGGGCCGGTCTCGATGCGCAAGGTGACCGACGTGGTGGCGCGGCTGGTCGAGGCCGGGTGCACGCAGGTCAGCCTCGGCGACACGATCGGCACCGCCACGCCCGGGCACGTACGCACCCTGATCGACGCGCTGGAGCGGCGCGGCGTGCCCCGCGACCGGCTCGCCGTGCACTTCCACGACACCTACGGCCAGGCGCTGGCGAACACGTACGCCGCGCTGCAGGCCGGGATCGCGACCGTCGACTCCTCCGCCGGAGGGTTGGGCGGCTGCCCCTACGCCGAGTCCGCCACGGGCAACCTGGCCACCGAGGACCTCGTGTGGATGCTCGACGGACTCGGCATCACCACCGGCGTCGACCTGGAGAAGCTGGTCGACGTCTCGGGCTGGATGGCCGGCATCCTCGGCCGCCCGGCCCCCTCCCGTACCGTCCAGGCCCTCACCAAGGGCTCGAGGAACCGAGGATGACCGCGATGCTGGACCCGACCCTGCCCGACGAGTACGAGGACCTGCGCAAGGCCGTGGAGGCCTTCGCCCGCGAGGAGGTGGCCCCGGTCATCGGGGACTACTACGAGCGGCACGCCTTCCCGTACCCGGTCATCGCCGCGATGGGCCGGATGGGCCTGTTCGGCCTGCCCTTCCCCGGCGAGCACGGCGGGATGGACGGCGACTACTTCGCGCTGTGCATCGCGCTGGAGGAGCTCGCCCGGGTCGACTCGTCCGTGGCCATCACGCTCGAGGCCGGGGTGAGCCTGGGCTCGATGCCGGTGTACCGCTTCGGCACCGACGAGCAGAAGGAGCAGTGGCTGCCGGAGCTGTGCCGGGGCGAGCGGCTGGCCGCCTTCGGCCTGACCGAGCCCGGCGGCGGCTCGGACGCGGGCGCCGTCACCACCCGCGCGGGCCAGGTCGGCGACTCGTGGGTGATCAACGGCTCGAAGTCCTTCATCACCAACTCCGGCACCGATATCACGTCCCTGATCACGGTCATGGCCGTCACCGCGAAGGACGACGACGGACGCGCCGAGCTCAGCTGCGTCCTGGTCCCCTCCGGCACGCCGGGCCTGACCGTGGAGCCGGGCTACTCGAAGGTCGGCTGGTGCGCGTCCGACACGCACGGCCTGGTGTTCGACAACTGCCGCGTGCCGATGGAGAACCTGCTCGGCGAGCGTGGCCGCGGCTACGCCCAGTTCCTGCGCACGCTCGACGAGGGCCGGATCGCGATCGCCGCGCTGTCCACGGGTCTGGCACAGGGCTGCGTCGACGAGTGCGTGCGCTACGTCAAGGAGCGCGCCGCCTTCGGCCACAAGATCGGCGAGTACCAGGCGATCCAGTTCAAGATCGCCGACATGGAGGCGCGGGCGCACACCGCGCGGCTGGCCTGGCGGCACGCGGCCGGCCTGCTGCTGGCGGGCAAGCCGTTCAAGAAGGAGGCCTCGATCGCCAAACTGACGGCGAGTGAGGCCGCGATGGCGAGCGCGCGGGAGGCCGCGCAGATCTTCGGCGGCTACGGCTTCATGAACGAGTTCGCGGTCGGCCGCTTCTACCGGGACGCGAAGATCCTGGAGATCGGCGAGGGCACCAGCGAGGTCCAGCGGCTGCTGATCGCGCGTTCGCTGAACCTCGTCTGAAATCTCGTGGAATCCCCCCCGACGCAGGTTAGAAGGCAGGACGGCGGGGTATCCCGGGGTCTTCACGAGGCCCCGGGAACTGGTAGCCTGTGCGAACCCTGAGGGGGGAACTTCTTTCACCACGCGTCATAGGAGAAGAGCCGCACATGGCCGACCTGAAGCAGATCCTGACCGCCCCGGATGTCCGCCCGAACGTCGTCGCCGACGGCGTGACCCTGGTCGAGGAGGAAGTGGCGGAGAAGGGCCTGATCATCAAGGGCGCCTACAAGACCGTCACCGCTTTCGCTTCGGGCATCATCCGGGACGCCGTGGACACGCTGCTCCCCGACATGCTGGCCAAGCTGCAGCCGTTCTGGGACGAGTTCCAGGCCTCCGGCGGCGGCGTCTTCGGCGACTACCTGGCCAAGAACGGCGAGGCGGCGTCCGAGGCCCTGCTCTCGGTGACCGACGAGCGTGCCAAGAACTCCGAGCGCGCCCCGATCCGCAAGGCCTACAACGCCGTGCGCCCGAGCGGTGTGAAGAACGTCGAGGCCGCGCTGCCGCGCCTGGGCGCCCTCGTCCAGAAGTACGCGGGCTGACGCAGCTTCACAACTAGTCGCGCACAGCGGCGCCGGTTCTTGTCAGTGCCTCCTGAGATAGTCGGTCAGGTGACCTTGTGTCACTCGACGACTACTCAGGAGGCATTGTCATGTCCGTGAACCAGATCGAACTCGAGCTCGCCGCCAACTCCGGCCCCGCATGGCTCGCCGAGGAGGGCGTGCCGGTCACGGTGTCGTTCCCCGCCGAGGCCGTGCGCTTCGAGGGCGAGGAGTTGTACTTCATCACGGGAGGCGACGTGGTGCGCACCGTGCCCAGGAACGAAGTCGCGGCGTTGACGTGGCGCCCGACGGTGCGCGGTAAGCCCACCCCGCCGCGCAACGCGGGTGCGCCGTGGACTGATGAGGAGCGCGAGCAGCTGATGGCCGAGATCCACGGGGGCACGAGTTGGGCCGAGATCGGCCGTCGGCACGAACGCACCGTCGCGGGGGTACGCCTCGAAGCGGAGAAGTTGGGGCTCGTGGAGGCGCCGAAGTAGCGCCTGCGCACAGCCATGCGTGGGGATTCGACGTGGTGTCGGATCCCCACATCACAACTAGATAGAGCCGTCAATCGACGTCATAGAACAGTCGCTCGAAGGCAGTGCGTGCCCGGCGCGCCCGGCGGCGGTGGGTGTCGAGCAGTGTCTCGCTGTCGATGTCCTCGCCGATGTAGCGCGCGATCCCGGCGAGTTCGCGCGCGTCCGTGGGGACCTGGTCGCCGGGGCGTCCGCGCACGATGGTGATTCCGTTGCGCAGCAGCGAGGTGTGCGTCCAGGCCTCGTCGAGCAGCGCGGTGTCCTCGTCGTCGAGCAGCCCGGCGTTCGCGGCCGCGGTGAGGGCGTCGCGGGTGCCGGTGACGCGCAGCGCGGGATGTTCGGCGGCGTGCTGCAACTGGAGGAGTTGCGCGATCCACTCGACGTCCGAGAGGCCGCCGGGTCCGAGCTTCGTGTTGAGCGCGGGGTCGGCGCCGCGCGGCAGCCGCTCGGCCTCCATCCTGGCCTTCAGCCGCCGAATCTCGCGCACCTCGGTCTCGCTCGGGCCCGATTCCGGGTAGCGCCAGGGGTCTATGGCGGCGATGAAGCGCTTGCCGAGATCGGCGTCGCCGGCGACGGGGGCCGCGCGCAGCAGTGCCTGCGCCTCCCAGGTGTTCGACCAGCGCTGGTAGTACGCGGTGTACGAGGCGAGCGTGCGGGCGATCGGCCCCTGCCTGCCCTCGGGTCGCAGGTCGGCGTCGATCTGCAGCGGCGGGTCGGTGCTCGGCGTCTGGAGCAGGGAGCGCAGTTCGGTCGCGACGGCGAACGCGGCGGTGGACGCCTCGTGCTCACCTGTGCCTGACAGCGGCTCATAAACGAACAGCACGTCAGCGTCGGAGCCGTATCCGAGCTCGAGTCCGCCGAAGCGGCCCATGCCGATGACCGCGAAGCGCACGAGCTGCTTGCCGCTGTCGGCGCGGAAGGCAAGCACGGCGTCGAGCGCGCCCTGCACGGTTGCCGCGGTCACGTCGGTGAGGGCGCGGCCGATCGCGCCCACGCGTGCGCCGTCGCCGTCGTGGTCCAGGTGACCGAGCACGTCCGCCGCCGCGATGCGCAGCAACTCCCGTCTGCGCACGGCCCGAACCGCGGCGACCGCGTGCGCGGCGTCCGAGGCGCGGCAGACCAGTGCGGTCATCTCCGTCGCCAGGGCTTCGCGCGTCGGCAGCTCGATCGACTTCGCGAGCTCGGCGACGGCGTTCGGCGCGCGCATCAACAGGTCCGGCACATAGCCGCCGGAGGAGAGCAGCTGCGCGAGCCGCGAAGCCGTCTCGCCTTCGTCACGCAGGGACCTGAGGTACCAGGGCGTGCTGCCGAGCGCGTCGGAAAGCCTGCGGAAGGCCAGCAGGCTCGCGTCCGAGTCGGGGGCGTCGCCGAACCAGTTGAGGAAGGCCGGAAGCAGCGTGCGCTGAATCGCGGCACGGCGGCTCAGACCCGAGGTCAGCGCGTCGATATTCGCCAACGCCCCGGCCGGATCCGTGTAGCCGAGCGCCGTGAGCCGGGACTTCGCCGCGGCCGCCGTGAGCCGCTCGGAGTCGGTGCTCAGCCGTACGTCGGTCGGCGCGAGCAGGGCGACCGTCGAGAGCAGCGGACGGTAGAACAGCTTCTCGTGCAACTGGCGCACGACGCGGGCATGCGACTGCCAGGCCGTGCGCAGCTGCCCGGCCGGGTCCGTGCCGAAGCCCATCGAGCGCCCGATCCGACGCAGCGACGGTTCGTCACTCGGCATCAGATGCGTGCGCTCCAGCCGGAAAAGCTGGATCCGGTGCTCGACCGTGCGCAGAAATTCATACGCCTCGGCCAGCTGCTGCGCGTCCTGCCGCCCGACGTAACCTCCGCTGCCGAGCGCGGAGAGGGCGTCCAGCGTCCCGCGCTGCCGCAGCGACTGGTCGGCGCGGCCGTGCACGAGCTGCAGCAGCTGGATCGCGAACTCGATGTCGCGCAGGCCGCCCGGACCGAGCTTGATCTCCCGCTCGACCGTCGCGGTTCCCGGAGCGCTGCGCAGGCTCGACTTCGCGTGGTCCACGACGCGGCGCCGCATCGCGCGCACGTCGTCCACGAAGTGATCGCGCTGCACGGCCGACCAGATCAGCGGGCTGACGAAGCCGACGTACGCCTCGCCGAGCTCCATGTCCCCGGCGACCGGCCGCGCCTTGAGCAGCGCCTGGAACTCCCAGGTCTTCGCCCAACGCTGGTAGTACGCCGCGTGGCTCGCGAGGGTGCGCACCAGCGGGCCCGACTTGCCCTCCGGCCGCAGCGCCGCGTCCACCTGCCAGATCGCGCCCTCGGCCGTCACCTCCCCGCACAACCGCATCATCCCTGCGGCCAACTGCGTTCCGGTCCGCAGCGCCGCGTACTCGTCCGCCTCGGTGCCATCGGGCATCCGCCCCGGCGCCGCCACGAAGATGACGTCGACATCGCTGACATAGTTCAGTTCGCGCGCGCCGCACTTGCCCATACCGATGACCGCGAGCCGACACGGCACCGCATCCGCCGGAAGCTCCGCGCGCGCCACGGCCAGCGCGGCGTCCAGCGTCGCCCCGGCCAGGTCGGACAGCGCACGCCCCACCTCGGGCATCGAGGCACCGCCGGCCACGTCCCGAGCCGTGATCCGCAACAGTCCCCTGCGATATGCCACGCGCAGCGCGTCCGCCGCGGGCAGTCCGGTGAGCCCGGCACGCGGTTCCGACGCATCCGGATCCGCGCCGACCGCGGCCAGCAGCGTGCGCCGCAGATGCTCCGGCTCCGGCGCGAGGTCCTCGGGCTCCAACTCGTCGAGCACGTGCCAGGCCTCGGGGTGCCGGGCGAGATAGTCGCCGAGCACCGAGGACACGCCCAGCACGCCGAGCAGCCTCCCCCGCAACGGCTGCGATGCCGCTAGAGTCGCCAGCAGCACCCGCCGGTCCTCGGTGTCCGCGGCCAGCAGCCGGGCCAGGGATCCGAGCGCGGTGTCGGGATCCGCGCACCGGCCGAGGCTCTCCAGGAACACCGGATCGGCGGCCAGGTCCGCGAACTCCGGCCCGGCCAGCAGCGCGGCGGCGGCCGCCGGATCCGCGAATCCGCGGCGGGCGAGGCGACTGAGCTGCGATTCGCGTTCACGGGGAGCGGCCACGCCTCGACCTTAACCACTGCGCGGGCCCGCGGCCAGGCCGGTTCCCCGCATGATCACCGATCATGACGCACGATTCGGCAGAGTTCGCTCGAAAGAGTCATTCCCCACGCGACTACCCTCCGCTGCGCTACGGTGACGCCATGCGCGATATGACTGTGGCTTCCACCGATTACACCGTCCGTACCGCCCGTACCCCCGCTCCTTCGGGTCCGGCACCGAGTTTTCCGCGGTTGGCGGCCGACACCGGCCTGATCGGCCAGCCCGCCCCGCTGCCCCGCGACCGCGCGGCGGCCAACGCCCCCGCCGCCACCCCGGCCCGCCCGCGCGAGCGCAGGACCCTGACCCGCGCCGACTGGATCGGCACCGCCGTCGAGGCGCTCGCCCGCGACGGCCTGCGCGCGGTGGCCGTGGAGCCGCTCGCCGAACGGCTCGGCGCGACGAAGGGCTCGTTCTACTGGCACTTCCGTGACCGCAACGCCCTGCTGCAGGCCGCGGTCGAGCACTGGGAGGCCACCGCCGTCGACGAGCAGATCGCCCGGCTCGAGGAGATCGCCGACCCGGTCGAGCGGCACAACGCGGCGATCGAACTGACCAACGCGAGCCCCAAGGACGTCAAGATCTTCCTGGTGCTGCTGTGGAACGCGGACCACCCGGTGATCGGCCCCGCGATCGAGCGCATCGTGCGCAAGCGGATGGCGTTCTCCCAGCGGCTGCGCGAACAGGCCGGCCTGGCGCCCGATCAGGCCGAACGTTCCGCGCTGCACGCCTACTCGGTCTGGCTGGGGCTGCAGCTGCTGCGCCAGGCCGTACCCGGCATGATCGCCGACGAGCTGACCGGCGAAGGGCTGTCCGACTACGTCGCCCAGATCGGCCGCCAGGCCGTCGGACTCTAGTGCCCGTCGCCGCGTGCGGCGGCGACGGCACCGGATTCCAGCAGCACCCAGTCGTTCCCTTCACCTACTTCTCCACCGACCGGCCGACTCTCCCCCCGGTACCGCCGCGGACCATGCAGGGATCCCCCGGCGTTCAGGTACCCGCCCCTCGGCCAGGTGGTGGCTCGACGGCAAGCCGGTAGTCGAATGCCGTGTGCCTCAGAGCACCGGCAGGTAGCGGCCCAGCTCGAACGGCGTGACCTGCCGCTCGTACTCGGCCCACTCGGCACGCTTGTTCCGCAGGAAGAACTCGAAGACGTGCTCGCCGAGCGTCTCGGCGACCAGTTCGCTGCGCTCCATCAGACCGATCGCCTCCTCCAGCGAGGACGGCAGCGGCTGGATGCCCAGCGCCCGCCGCTCGGCCCGCGTCAAGGACCAGACGTTGTCGTCGGCCCCGGGCGGCAGCTCGTATCCCTCCTCCACACCCTTCAGACCGGCGGCCAGCAGCACCGCGTACGCGAGGTACGGGTTGCACGCGCTGTCGAGGCTGCGCACCTCGATCCGCGTGGACTGGCTCTTGCCGGGCTTGTACATCGGCACGCGGACGAGAGCCGAGCGGTTGTTGTGGCCCCAGCAGATGTAGTTCGGGGCCTCGCCGCCGCCGGACAGGCGCTTGTACGAGTTCACCCACTGGTTGGTGACGGCGCTGATCTCGCCCGCGTGCCGCAGCAGGCCCGCGATGAAGGAACGGCCGACCTTCGAGAGCTGGTACTCCGCGCCCGGCTCGTGGAAGGCGTTGCGGTCGCCCTCGAACAGCGACAGGTGCGTGTGCATGCCCGAGCCGGGGTGATCGGTGAGGGGCTTCGGCATGAAGGACGCGTACACGCCCTGCTCGAGCGCGACCTCCTTCACCACCAGCCGGAACGTCATGATGTTGTCCGCCGTCGAGAGCGCGTCCGCGTACCGCAGGTCGATCTCCTGCTGGCCGGGTGCCGCCTCGTGGTGGCTGAACTCGACCGAGATGCCCATCGACTCCAGGTGCGTGATGGCCTGGCGCCGGAAGTCGTGCCCCACGCCGTGCGGCGTCAGGTCGAAGTAGCCCGAGGAGTCGACCGGCTCCGGCGCCTTGCCGGTCTTCGGCTCGTTCTTGAACAGGAAGAACTCGATCTCCGGGTGCGTGTAGAAGGTGAAGCCCTTCTCCGCGGCCTTCGCCAGCGCGCGCTTGAGCACGTAGCGCGGGTCGGCGTACGAGGCGGTGCCGTCCGGGGTCTGGATGTCGCAGAACATCCGCCCCGTGCCCGGCGCCTCGGCCCGCCACGGCAGGATCTGGAACGTGGACGGGTCGGGCTTGACCAGCATGTCCGACTCGTGCACCCGGGCGAAGCCCTCGATCGCCGAGCCGTCGAAGCCGATGCCCTCCGCGAACGCCTGCTCCAGCTCGGCCGGCGCGACCGCGACCGACTTCAGGAAGCCCAGCACGTCGGTGAACCACAGGCGGACGAAGCGGATGTCCCGCTCCTCCAGGGTCCTGAGGACGAACTCCTGCTGCCGCTCCATGATCCAACTCCCGAATGTACTGTGTGTGTCCGCCTTCTAGGCCACACTATCTCCCGACGCCGTTACCGCGAGGTAAACCGGCTCTCTGAAGGGACTGTAGACGCAGTTGAGGCCCGGAACCACTGGGGTTCCGGGCCTCAACTCGTTACAAGTAGCGCGGCGGTGTCCTACTCTCCCACAAGGTCCCCCTTGCAGTACCATCGGCGCTGGCGGGCTTAGCTTCCGGGTTCGGGATGGGACCGGGCGTTTCCCCGCCGCCATGACCGCCGCACGA
>Ga0310811_10000282_pt1 | contig 72054 bp, 62 predicted proteins | sample YCmetagenome_FD_207642 | JGI IMG/M metagenome (GOLD analysis project Ga0310811, IMG submission 207642) | Soil microbial communities from experimental microcosm in Duke University, North Carolina, United States - YC | ecosystem: Engineered > Artificial ecosystem > Soil microcosm > Unclassified ... | reverse complement strand
AACATCCCCCTTGCTATAAACTCATTGCCATTGTCAGGCAAGGGGCGGTCCATCAATCTTAGTGTCTCCTCCACAACGGAAGGCGTTTATAAACTGGCAATGGAATCGATCACCTCCGTCCCTTCTGGCTACGAAGTATGGCTGATGGACGGGTATAAGAAAGACTCCGTGGATATGCGCCAAAACCCAAGTTATTCCTTTAATATTTACAAAGCGGATACCGCTTCATCAGGGAGAAACAGGTTTAAACTCACATTCCGTTATAAGGTGAATTAAATCAGGATTCCATTTTCACCTTTTTACTCTCAAGGTTACATGCATTTAGTTATATTGGTCGGTACCAATCCTGACCGATGAAATACTTAGCCGTTGCTGTATTCGCTATTACGCTGGCATTGCTGTATGCACTGCAGATCAAAATCGGCGATATACCTCCTATTGGTAACATTCTTAACCCATGCACCGGTTTTTGGCAAAATGCGGAAAGCAAAAACGCTGTTCCAGACCAACAGCTAAAGGTTGATGGCCTGCAGGGTAAAGTTATCATCCATTACGACGAACACCGGGTACCGCACATCTTTGCGGAGAACGACCACGATCTGTATTACGCCCAGGGTTATATAACAGCGCATGACCGCCTGTGGGAAATGGACATACAAACTCGCAACGCGTCGGGGCGGCTTTCGGAAATCATTGGGGCAAAAGCGCTCGAAGTTGATCGCTACCATCGCCGTATAGGAATGACCTACGGCGCAGAAAATACACTGCGCGGCATGATGAAGAACCCTGTTTCTAAAATGATGATTGAAGCTTATTCCGCCGGCGTCAATAGTTACATTCACCATCTCAGCAAAAAAGATTACCCGCTGGAATTTAAATTACTGGATTATGCTCCGGAAGAATGGAAACCCATCAATTGCGCATACCTGTTAAAACTGATGTCCGAAACGCTGGCTGGCGGCTCAGACGATTTTGCCATGACGAATGATCTTAAAGTGTTTGGCGCTCAAGATGTGAACGACCTGTTCCCCGACTATCCTTTTCATGAGGACCCGATAATTCCAACCGGGACGAAATGGGATTTTAAGGCCCTGCCGCTCCCAAAACCTTCGGCAGATTTTATAGCTCAAATGACCGCGGGAATAAAGCCGAAAGAACGTATTCCCGGCATTGGCAGTAACAATTGGGCCATTGCCGGAAACAAATCAGCAAACGGTTACCCTATTTTGGCCAATGATCCTCATCTCAATCTCACTTTCCCTTCAATATGGTACCAGGTGCAATTATCGTCCCCTACGGTAAATGTTTATGGAGTTTCGCTGCCGGGCGCACCGTGTGTTGTTATTGGTTATAATCAAAACATCAGCTGGGGTGTAACCAACGTCGGTGCCGATGTGCTCGACTGGTACCAGGTCAAATTCAGGGATAAAACCAAAAACGAATATTGGTATAATAACAAGTGGAATAAAACAAGCAAGCGTGTCGAGGTTATTAATATTCGTGGCGGGAAGCCGCTTTGCGACACTGTGATTTATACTCACCACGGCCCGGTGGTTTACGACAATACGTCGCAAAAACCTAAAGACGATCATGAAAACGTACCGGTTGGCGATGCGCTACGCTGGATAGCACATGATGAGTCAGACGATTTTATGACCTTTTACCTGCTAAACCGCGGCAAAAATTACGATGACTACCGAAAAGCGCTTACCTATTATATTGCCCCTGCACAAAATTTCATTTTTGCTGATAAGGAAAAAGATATTGCTATTACACCTAATGGAAAGTTCCCGTTAAAGTTCCGTGAACAGGGTAAATATATTTTGGACGGGAGCGACCCGGCAAACAACTGGCAAGGTTGGATACCTTATGATCAGAATCCAACAGTTAAGAATCCCGCCCGTGGTTTTGTAAGTTCAGCAAATCAATCGCTAACTGACCAAACTTATCCTTATTATATCAATTGGGACTTTGAATTATATGATAGGGCGAAACGGATAAACGATTTGCTTTCGGCTATAAAAAATGCCAATACAGATAGCATCCGCCTGATGCAAATGGATGATTACAGCATGCGGGCTCATGACGTATTGCCTCAGATGCTTAAATATATCGATGCCCCGAAGCTTAACAAAGACCAGAAATGGGCACTTGAACTTATAAGGGATTGGGATAGGCATTTCTCAGCAGATTTTCAACGCCTGGTGGTTGAGCTTTTACGACATGGTTTGGGATGAGTTTGACCGCAAAGATATGCTGTTAAATTACCCCTCGTTTGACCGCACCGAAAAACTACTGCTAACCGAACCCCACTCGAAATGGTTTGATGTAATTAGTACTCCCGCGAAGGAGACAGTAGCCGATATAATAAACCGATCATTTATAGAATCGGTTAACCAACTGATCAAGGAACATGGCGAGCCTGGAAAAAACTGGCAATGGGGTGATGTGAAAGACACTCATATCAATCATTTGGCTAATCTTCCGGGTTTCGGAACGGGGCATTTTCCGGTTGGGGGGAATGGCTCCGTGATAAACGCACTTAAAGGAGGCAACGGCCCGTCGTGGCGAATGGTAGTACAACTGGGGCCCGAAGTAAAAGGCTACGGCGTTTTCCCCGGTGGCGAATCGGGCAACCCGGGTAGTTTTTATTATGATGACATGTTCAATACCTGGAAAGAGGGCAAACTAAATGAATTGTTATTCCTCAAAAATGCCGGTGAAAAATCGGCAAGAATTAAATCAACCCTTATCTTAAGCAGTAAGTAAAAATGTTATTCTTAGCTATATTCATCCTAACCGTTATCTGCAGCTATTTTTTGCCGTGGTGGTTTGCTGCAGTTATTGCCTTTGCAGCCGCGTGGTTTTTGGGCAAAAAGCCCGGCACGTCGTTCTTTGCTGGGTTTTGCGGAGTGTTTATCGCATGGACGGTACTTACTCTTTTAAAAAGCATTCCTAATGACAATATATTAGCAACTCGGGTTGCTCATCTTTTCCAGTTGCCTAATTGGTGGCTATTACTTATTGTTACTGGTTTTATAGGCGGGCTGGTTGGCGGCATGTCGGCTCTGTCCGCAGCATTACTGAAAAAAGCATTCACAAAGCGGTAATAAGAAAGCCCTCCTGAGTTAACCGGAGGGCTTTCCATTTCAAATAAAATCGGATCAATTAAAAATATAACGGATACCGAATTGTGCCTGCCACCTTGAAAGCTGGCTGATGTCAGTTTTATATGAGCTGGTTACAGGAACCAGGTTGTTAGCGTCCAGGTAAGGGAAGGAATATTTAGCCTTGCCGGTTGATGCATCAATACCCTGGTATTTCAACACTGTCACCGAGCCGCTGCTAAATCCGTTAAATGCGGTCTGATACAACCCCCAGTCCCTGTTAAGGAAGTTACCCAGGTTGATGATGTCAAACGTGAATTCTAACGTGTTTTTTACTTTGCCTGCCTGGATATAGAAATCCTGTGCAAGATGCAAGTCAGCCCTTTGGAAATAAGGCAATATGGCACCATTACGCTGAGCAAATTGGCCCCTGTGTGAACTCAGGTATTTATCCTGGCCAATAAAATTATTCAATTGAACCCACAGTTGGTCAGGTGTACGCAAATCTTTCGCGTCATTTGCTACCAGGATAATATCTCCTTTGTTTTTAGGAATATACATCAGGTCGTTGGTTGCGTTGTCATTATTAGGGTCGCCGGATGTAATGTAAGAAACAGCGCCGCTATTAGCTCTTTCAAATACCAAACCGATAGTTGTAGTAGCGTGTTTTATGTAGTCTTTCTTGTAAGCGAAAGAAGCAATGATCCTGTTTGGCTGCACAAATGAACTATTCGACAAGTTATCCGCATTGGGGTTACCTGCAACGTATCGCGTGCTCCAGATGGTTGAAGCTGTAGAGCCACCGTCGTTTACATCCTTAGTTACGGTATGCGTATAAGCGACGTTGGCGTATAAACCGTTTGAGAAGCTTTTTTGCAACTGACCGGTAACGAACCATGAATAACCTTTATTGGTATTGGTCATATAGTATAATCCTGTTATAGACGGATTGGCAGCTGTTGCGGCAGCGGCAGCCGGGGTGATGTTTTTAGAATCGTAACGAATCTGGCCTTCAACACCCGGCAAAGTTGTAAATCCGTCAGAAAGCACCAGGTTCTGATGGTAGATCGCATTAATATCTTTAGTGTATGAACCCTCGATGGTAGCGATAATACCGCCGGGTAATTTTTGGTCAACAGCCAGGTTACTTCTCCAAATCTTTGGATATTTCAGGTTCGGATCAGCTACGTCGAGCTCATAAGAAGTATTTGCAGCTGCATTGGTCGGCCTGTTTGCATTGACATTCGGGTTGAAGATCAATTGGTCATTTTGCGCCTGGGTATTGGTTGCAGCTCCTTTGTTTATAGTGTATGATCCAAACAATACGCCATTGTTTGATGCCTGGTTTGATATCCAAACAAAAGGTACTGTACCTGTAAAGAAGCCGGTCCCGCCACGTATCTGTGTCGACTGATCGCCGTTTACATCCCAGTTAAAGCCTATACGGGGAGATATTTGCACCCTGTTTTTAGGCAATACAGAAGGGTCGACGTGAATACCTTGCTGGAATGCTAACCCTGGTACGTTCGGATTTTGTTGCAATGTGGTAGGGAATGCATCATAGTCAGCTCGGATACCGTAAGTTAAACGGATATTGTCTGTCACGTGAAACTTATCCTGAGCGTATAAGCTGTATATACCGGCTTTGATCTTTGCATAAGGAAAAGATCCATCAGGCAACGCCGAAAAACGTGTCGAATAAGCAAGAGCCGGAAGTCCGTTCAGGAAATCATAGGCTGAGTTATAAGTGTACAAACCGTTGTAATTAGGAGCGAAACCATTGGTATAGCTTTGTATCTGGTCGCTTGTACCAATCACGATCTCGTGCTTACCGGCAAAAATGGTAAAGTCATCAGAGAACTGGGCGATATTAGTGCTCAATAAGTTGTTTGCAGTATACAACTCGTAACCAAAACTGGTTTGGACCGCAGATGCCGTTGTTTCTGTAACAATGCCCGTAACAGGATCAGCACTTGCAACGCCATTACCAATGTCAACCAATGGAATAGCAGTACCGCCCAACGACGCACGATAATCGCGCAACGCTGAATAACCTACTGTTAACCTGTTTGACATACTGCTGCTGATACGTGTATCCAACTCGATGATGCCAATGTTGAAGTTATTATTGATACGATAACCCGAACCATAAAATGGCAACGTGGTAACGCCCGGTGCACGGGTAGTATTACTGATACCAACGATACCGGAGTTACTTGCCGGCTGATCTTTATAAGATTTCAGGTAAAAATATTTAGCACTTAAAACATTGTTTTTATCAATGTTCCAGTCCAGCTTCACAGTCATCTTATCGCTGTGGGTCTGGTAGCTATAACCCTGGTAAGGGCCCGGATTATAGCCATAATTGGTTTGCAGGTATTGTGATATCGAATTCAAAGTAGCTGCGTCGGCCTGGGATACGTTAGCGCCCGTTGAACCACCGCTTGAAGCAACGTAAGACGTAGCAGGAGCGCTTATTCTCTCCTGTTCACCTGACAAAAAGAAGAATAATTTATTCTTAATTATCGGACCGCCAACGCTTAAGCCTGTTTGGCGATAAGTAAATGGTGTTTTGGTAATATCCGTAGGGCCGGCATGATAGCCGGTAAGTGTAGTGCTGCGAACATAATCGTAGACCGTCCCCTTAAACTCATTAGTACCCGACTTCACTACAGTATTAACACCGGCGCCGGTAAAGTTACCCTGGCGAACGTCGTAAGGGGCGATATCAACTTGTATCTGGTCAATAGCGTCCAGGGAGATCGGTTGGGAGTTTGTCTGACCGCCAAGTGTACCTGACAAACCAAATGAGTTGTTGAATAATGCACCATCAACAGTAATGTTGTTGTAACCACTGCTACGGCCGCCAAAGCTCAAACCATTGGCCGAAGGGGTCAGCTTAGTAAAATCCTGGAGCGACCTGTTGATGGTTGGCAACGCCTCGATCTGTGCGCGGCTGATCGTTTCACGTGCGCCGGTCCTCGATGTGTTAAACACTTTTCCCTGTGTGCCGGTAACTTTAACTTCCGCTAAGGTGGTGCTGTTCTCCTCTACCCTTGCGTCGATACGTTGGTCCTGGCCAATTGATAAGGTGATTCCTTCTTGCACAAATTCTTTGTAACCTACAAAAGTCACCTTGAATGTGTATGGCCCGCCTACCCTTAGGTTGGGAATGTTAAAACGTCCATCTGCACGGCTGGCGGTAGAGTATACCGTACCGGTTGGCGTGTGGGTCATTGTAATTGTCGCGCCGGGTATCGTTCCTTTACTATCGGTAACGATACCGTTAATTGACGCAGTTGTTACACCCTGGGCAAAAGCATTCTCGCCTGCGAGAAATGAAATGCCCCCCAGTAGTAATAAAAGTAAATACTTCCTCATATTTGTCTTTGTTTAAATGAATAATTTGAATGAACTGATGTGGCGCAAAGATATGTAACAGTCCCGTTACCTGAGTTAAATTTGTGTTAATATTTATTGTGTATTTTTCAACAGTTAACACATTGAGAATACAATTATTTAACACTATGTTCTTATTATTGCCATATTCATATAATTATCTGATTTATAAACCGTTAGTTAATATATCCCTCACACCGGATTTGTATATGTTTGGTAAAAATCCGGTACTATAAATGGGGTTTTTTTCAATTCCCCCCTTTTTACTTAGCTTTGCCTCAAATTCAAAAATCACATAAGAAATATGGACTACGATTTAATTGTTATTGGGTCTGGCCCGGGCGGATATGTAGCAGCAATACGCGCTTCGCAGCTTGGCTTAAAAACCGCGATAGTTGAGAAAGAATCATTGGGCGGTATATGCCTTAACTGGGGTTGCATCCCTACCAAAGCGTTGTTAAAAAGCGCGCAGGTATTTGAATATATAAATCATGCTGCCGATTATGGACTAAAGGTGACAGGTGGTGAAGTGGATTTTGAATCGGTGATCAAAAGGAGCCGTGGCGTGGCTGACGGGATGAGCAAAGGTGTCCAGTTCCTGATGAAGAAAAACAAGATCGAAGTGTTGATGGGAGCTGGTAAACTTAAATCAAAAGGTACTGTGCAGGTTACAGGTGCCGATGGCGCAACAAAAGATTATACTGCTAAACATATTATACTGGCTACCGGCGGCCGTTCACGCGAGTTACCCAACATCAAGCAGGACGGCGTAAAAGTGATAGGCTATCGCCAGGCGATGAATTTACCAAAACAACCTAAATCGATGATCGTTGTCGGATCAGGCGCAATTGGTATCGAATTCGCCTATTTCTACAACGCGCTTGGCACTAAGGTCACTGTGGTCGAATTTATGGATAATGTGGTGCCTCTCGAGGATGAAGAGGTATCAAAAGCACTGAACCGCATCCTTAAAAAACAGGGCATAGAGATCATGACCAGCTCAAATGTCGAATCGGTCGATAGCACTGGCGAAATCTGCAAGGTAAAAGTGAAAACAGCAACTGGTGTAGTCGACCTTGAAGCTGAGATCGTTCTGTCAGCAGTGGGTATCAGCACTAACCTTGAAGGCATTGGCCTGGAAGAAAACGGCGTTAAAACAGACAAAGGTAAAGTAGTTGTTGATGACTTTTATCGCACCAATGTCGAAGGCGTTTATGCCATCGGCGATATTGTAAAAGGGCAGGCATTGGCTCATGTGGCATCTGCCGAAGGCATTATTTGCGTTGAAAAAATTGCCGGTCAAAACCCTGAGCCATTAAATTACAATAACATACCTGGCTGTACTTATTGCAGCCCCGAGATAGCGTCTGTTGGCTACACTGAAAAAGCTGCTAAAGAAGCAGGATACGAGATCAAAGTGGGCAAATTCCCCTACTCTGCTTCGGGTAAAGCATCTGCTGCAGGTGCTAAAGACGGCTTTGTAAAAGTGATATTCGACGCCAAGTATGGCGAGTTCCTGGGCGCACACATGATCGGTTTTAATGTAACCGAACTGATAGCCGAAGTAGTTACCGCCCGCAAACTGGAAACTACAGGGCACGAGATCATTAAATCCGTTCACCCTCACCCAACCATGAGCGAAGCTGTTATGGAAGCAGCAGCCGAGGCTTACGGAGAGTGCATACATTTATAAGCTTATAGTTGCGGCTCATAGTTCATGATGGCTTTGATCATGAACTATGGATCTTTACCATGAACCAACATCTATGAACCTTTACACCATCGATACGGGTTTTTTTAAATTAGACGGCGGCGCTATGTTTGGCGTGGTCCCCAAATCTATCTGGAACAAAACTAATCCAGCCGATGAAAATAACCTGTGTACCTGGGCGATGCGTTGTTTGCTGGTAGAGGATGGCAACAGGCTTATTTTGATAGATACAGGCATTGGCAACAAACAGGACGCCAAATTCTTTAGCCATTATTACCTGCACGGCGATGCCAGCCTTGATTCTTCCCTGGCAAAGCATGGTTTTAATAAAGACGATATTACCGATGTTTTCCTCACACACATGCATTTCGATCATGTAGGCGGAGCGGTAATACGCAAAGGCGATAAATTGACTCCTGCCTTCAAGAATGCGACCTATTGGAGTAACCCGAAACATTGGGATTGGGCGGTAAATCCCAACGACCGCGAAAAGGCATCATTCCTGAAAGAAAACATATTACCAATTCAGGAAAGCGGTCAGCTTAAGTTTATTGACGCAGAAGCTGGAACCGGGTTTACAAAAGATTTCGGCCTGCGTTTTGTTTCCGGTCATACCGAATCCATGATGCTGCCACTTATTCGTTACAAAAACAGGGAAATATTGTACATGGCAGATCTGACACCTTCTGTTGGGCACTTGCCTATCCCCTATGTGATGGCTTATGATATGTTCCCCCTGACTACGCTGAATGAAAAAAAGGCATTGCTTGGTGAAGCTCTCGCCAATAATTATGTGTTGTTTTTTGAACACGACCCTGTAAACGAATGCTGCACATTGCAGCAAACGGAAAAAGGCATCCGTGTTGAGGCAACTTTTAAGCTTGAAGAATTGTAATTAGAGTTAAAAAGTCTCTAATTTTACTAAAAAGCAATATAAATAATCTAAATGTAAAGATATAATTGCTTATGTTTTTTTCATAACAATTTTGTACCTTTGCACGTTCCATTCTAAAGTATAGAATCGAGGTAATAAAAATAGATGAGACAACTCAAAATAACCCAATCCATTACCAATCGTGAGTCCCAATCACTTGACAAATATCTTCACGAAATCGGTAAGGTTGATCTGATAACAGCCGAAGAAGAAGTAATATTAGCCCAAAAAATACGCGAGGGAGATCAGGCAGCACTGGAGAGGTTAACAAAAACAAATCTTCGTTTTGTCGTTTCGGTGGCAAAACAATATCAAAATCAAGGACTTACCTTAGGCGACCTGATAAATGAAGGTAACCTTGGCCTGATCAAAGCTGCAAAGCGATTTGACGAAACCAAAGGTTTTAAATTCATTTCATACGCCGTATGGTGGATCCGCCAGTCTATTCTGCAGGCGATTGCCGAACAGTCGCGTATTGTACGTTTGCCTTTGAACCAGGTAGGTTCACTAAGCAAGATCAGCAAAGCATTTTCAAAACTGGAACAGGAATATGAGCGCGAGCCTTCACCCGAAGAACTTGCTGACATGCTGGAAACTACTGTAGATAAAATTTCTGACACACTGAGCAATTCGGGCCGTCATGTATCGATGGACGCACCTTTTGTACAGGGCGAAGAAAACACGTTGCTGGACGTACTCGAAAACCAGGAGCCCAATACCGACTCGATACTGATCAATGAATCATTATCGGAAGAGATCAAGCGTTCGCTTTCAACCTTAACGGAACGCGAGCGCGAGATCATTGTATTATTCTTTGGTTTGGGCACTAATCATCCTCTTTCATTGGAGGAAATAGGTGAGAAATTCAACCTTACCCGCGAACGCGTAAGGCAGATAAAAGACAAAGCCCTTCAACGCTTAAGGCATACGTCGAGAAGTAAGATACTCAAGTCCTACTTAGGATAATGTTCAAAGCCTTCGTCAAAAGCGAAGGCTTTTTAATTTACGGCTAACATTATCCGCTCTGGTTTTTTTCAATAAATAAACTAAATTTATAGGTTGTAACTATTGCTTTTATAACCTGATGCGCCTGCTATTTTTTGTTCCATTATTATTTGCGGCCTTTATTTCCATTCCTGTATCGACAAACGCGCAGGTGTGCAATGGCAGTTTGGGGGCGCCGGTAGTGAATGAAACTTTCGGTTCCGGCAAAACTTTTGGCGAGATAGGCGCTCCGCTTGCGCCGGGAATAACAAATTTGAAATATAACGCCACTTCGTGCGGGGGTGAGGATGGGGAATATAGCCTTCTATCATCTATGGGTACATCTTGCAAAGGGGGTACCTGGAAATACATTGGCCACGATAACACAGGGGATAAAAACGGGTATATGATGATCATTAATGCCACCGATGAGCCCAGCGAGTTTTTTACTTATCGTGTAAAAGGAGAACTGTTATGCGCAAACACCAATTACCAATTTGCAGCCTGGGTATTGAATATTTTGCGCGATCTTCCGCAAACAAAGGGCTATTCCGAACCTAATATTACTTTTAGCATAGAAAAACCGGACGGCACAGTGTTGAAAAGTTTTAACACCGGTAATATCAAAGCAGATGACCTTTCAATTCCATCGTGGAAACAATATGGGACATTTTTCACCTCTCCCAATGACGGGTCGGATGTCATCGTAAAAATGACCAACAATAGCAGGGGCGGCTTAGGTAATGACCTTGCTCTCGACGATATAACATTCAGTCCATGTGGCCCGCTCATACAAACCGGGTTTGCCGTTATTGGGAACACGGGCGATAAAAACAACTGCATTAACGATGACCTGAATTACACCCTGGTAGCGCAACAGCAAGGGTACCTCGACCCGGCTTATCAGTGGCAAAGAAAAATACTGGGTGACACCGTGTGGACCGATGTTTCTGGCGCCACCACTACAACTTATAATGTTGTTATTCCGAATGCCCGGGTAGGGCTTTATCAATACCGTATCGGTGTGTTGAGCAGTGCAAATGCCGGGTCGGAAAAGTGCCGGATATATTCCGATCCGCTTAATATTAACGTATATCCGTTGCCAACTTACCCACTTTCTTCAACTACTACCACCTGCATAGGCAGCCCGCTCATTTTAAGGGCTGAAGGTGGAGACAGTTATTTGTGGACAGGCCCCAATAACTTCACATCGATTGAAAACAGTCCAACTGTCACCGTCAATGCCGACCATAGTTACGAAGGCGACTATATACTCAGAATAATCAAAAATGGCTGCCCGCTTTTCGCGACCACTACGGTAAGAGTATTTGATGCCGTAACGGCTGAGCCGCTAAATGACGTTGCAATATGTGAGGGCGGTTCTGTACAATTCAACGTGGTGAGCACTAATGCAACCAAATTTAAGTGGTACCCGTCAACCGGCCTCGACCGTGATGATATCGCCAACCCAACAGCAACTCCGGGTATAACGACAACTTACAAGGTAGAAATAAGCAATGACGCATGCCCGGGATACATCAAATCTGCGACCTCAACAGTCACTGTTTACAAGAACCCGGTGGCCGATGCGGGAAAAACATTCAGCATGAATGAAGGAGAAACCGCTAAACTCAATGGGAAGGCATCAGGCGATAACATCGTCGCCTACTGGACGCCTGCCGAATACCTGGATGACCCTACGTCGCTGACACCGGTAACCACTGCTACCGCCAATATCACGTATACGCTTCATGTCGAATCGACCGTAGGCTGCGGGATAAGCACCAGCAGTGTTTTTGTACGGGTTTATAAAAAACTGGGGATCGTCAATACTTTTACCCCCAACAGCGACGGGGTAAATGATATTTGGAACATCAAAAATATTGACGATTACCCGAATGCACAAATTGACATTTACGACCGTGGCGGGCAGCGAATATTTCACAGCATTGGCTATGGCAAACCCTGGGACGGAACAAATAAGGGCAGCAAGGCTATCGCCGGCACCTACTATTACATTATTGATTTTAAGGAAGGTGGCCTGAAAAAAAAATCAGGGTGGGTTTTATTGGTCCGATGATCAGCTCATTTAACTTATGCTGAACAATAATTTAAACTGTAATCTGTTTCATTGTTTGGAAAAGCCCGGCGTTTGAAAAGATTAAGCATTTTAACAATTCAGTTTTACTTGCTAATATTTTGGTACAACATTGCATGTACCATAGCTGCACAAATTCTCATTTTATTTGGCGGGCTGCCAATAAATGCTGCAAGCTTTTTCATAGCTAAACTATTGGGTTATTCAGGTGCCTTAGGCCTTGATCACTATACCTCAAAAAATCATTATTATTATTTCCGGAACACCGGCTATAGTATGCGATGGATATTTGTTAGTGCTTTTATAACCGACATATTCGTTTACTTAATTATCGCGCTTATATGTTTAAACTAACTGTCGATAGTGTCGACCTCGAGTTTAACGGCCGTAAAATATTACAGGATATTTATCTTGATTGCTCAACGGGCGAGGTACTCGGCATTCTCGGCAGGAATGGCTGTGGCAAATCTTCACTTTTGAAGATTATTTTCGGTTTGCTTACTCCTACTCACAAATATTTGAGCATTAACAATGAGGTTCTTGATAAAGGTTACCATAAAAACAGGATAGCTTATTTACCACAGCATAATTATTTACCTAAAGGGATACGTATCAGCAGCCTGGCTAAGATGCTGGTTGCTCCGGAATATTGGAGTGACTTTTCAAACCTGGATATTTACCGGGAACACAAGCTAAAGAAAACAGAGCAGCTATCCGGCGGAGAATTACGGCAACTCGGAATGCTGATGATCCTTTACAACCGGTCCAATTTTATTTTACTGGACGAGCCATTTACACACGTTACTCCGATACAGGCAGATTATTTCAAGGGCATTATAAAAGCCGTTTCTAAAAACAAGGGCATTATCGTTACCGATCATCAATACCACAATATCATTGACGTTAGCGACCGGCTTATTCTTATTACCGAAGGGTGCACAAAACCTGTTACAAGCCCTGATGATTTGGTTACTTATAACTATCTTAGCAGTAACAATTAAATTGCAATGACTATCCCAATTTACCAGGCTGATGCCTTTACCAATCGTTTGTTTGGCGGCAATCCGGCTGCCATTTGCCCCTTAAATGAGTGGCTGCCCGACGAAACCATGCAGAGAATCGCCACGGAAAACAACCTTGCTGAAACAGCTTTTTTTGTAGTTGAAGGTGATGGATATAAACTAAGATGGTTTACTCCTGAATTTGAGATCGACTTATGCGGGCACGCAACACTTGCTTCGGCCCATATCATATTTACAGAATTAGGATACCAAAAAGACACGATCAATTTTCAGACCGTAAAAGCAGGAGTACTGACCGTAAAAAAAGATGGCAATAAGTATACTATGGATTTTCCTTCGCGGCCACCTATAGGTATCGAAGTACCAAACGGATTGGTTGAAGCATTGGGCGGTAAGGAACCTGTGGCCGTATTACGTTCGAGAGATTATTTCGTTGTATACGAGACAGAGGACGACATTCTTGATATTGCTCCTGACTTTTCAGCGCTCTCAAAATTTGACACAGTAGGTTTTATCGTAACTGCCCGCGGCCAAAAATCGGATTTTGTTTCACGCTTTTTCGCCCCCGGTGCAGGTATACCGGAGGATCCTGTTACCGGGTCAGCGCATTGCAATCTAATCCCCTATTGGGCCGACAAACTTGGAAAGAGCACATTACACGCTTACCAGCTATCTGCCCGCAAAGGTGAATTATGGTGCGAATTGAAAGGTGACAGGGTATTGATGAGCGGCAATGCCGTTACCTATTTAAAAGGAGAGATTTTTGTTTAGGATTGAAGCGGAAAACTCAAAGCATAAAATTATAATCGAACCAGGAAGCTTTCAGCATCGTGCTTTAAGCTTTAAACCCATAAAATGCAGCTCAGTAAGTTAGAGATCAAGGGATTTAAAAGCTTTGGCGATAAGGTAACCATCAACTTTAATGAGGGTGTTACGGCTATCGTCGGGCCTAACGGCTGCGGCAAATCCAATGTGGTGGATTCCATTCGCTGGGTACTTGGCGAGCAGAGCACACGCATGTTGCGGAGTGAAAAGATGGAAAACATCATTTTCAATGGCACCAAAGGCCGCAAGGCTGCGAATCTCGCAGAGGTTTCCCTCAGTTTCGATAACACTAAAAACATTCTTCCAACCGAATTTTCGCAGGTTACTATAACCCGTAAATTGTACAGGGCCGGCGAAAGCGAGTATTGGCTTAACGATGTGCAGTGCCGCTTAAAGGATATCACCGATCTTTTCCTGGATACTGGTATCGGGGCCGACTCCTACTCTATCATCGAGTTAAAGATGATCGATGAGATCATCGCCAACAAGGAAGGTTCGAGACGCAATCTTTTCGAAGAAGCTTCGGGTATATCAAAATATAAGCTTCGCAAAAAACAAACTTTTAACAAGCTAAAGGATACAGAAGCTGACCTGGAACGTGTTGAAGACCTGTTGTCCGAGATCGAGAAAAACCTCAAAACGCTGGAGAACCAGGCTAAAAAAACAGAGCGCTATTACAGATTGAAGGAACAGTACAAAAACCTCAGCATTATGCTGGCTTCTTTCCGTATTATCACTTTTAGCGAATCGCTGAAAAAAATCGAGGAACAGGAACAGAAACAGCATGATGAAAAACTGGCTATTGTAACACAAATTGACAATACCGAAGCATTGTTGCAACAGCAAAAAACCGACAGCCTTGTAAAGGAAAAGAACCTGGCAGCACAGCAAAAGGCCACCAACGATTTTGTTGGAAAGATCAGGGCTTACGAAAATGAAAAGAAGATAAAAAACGAACAGCTAAAATTTCAACAGGACAAGGAATCGCGCCTGAGCGGCGAATTGGAGCGCGACCGTAACCAATTGAATCATGTGCTGTACAACATCAAAAGGCTCGCTGAAGAAAAGTTACTGGAAGACGAAAATCTGCAAAGGGTGCAGCTGACCGTTGGTGAACTTAAGGAATCTGTAGACGAATTAAGGGCACAGCAAAATTCTGCGCGAGCCGAACTAAATGAGATCAATACTGCGAATAACACTTTGCAAAACGAAATATATAAGGCTGAAAAGCACTTAGATATATTGCAAATACAGCAACAGGCGCTTGAACAGGAAGGTCAGCGAAATTTGGAGGATACATCCAACAAGGAAACCGAGTTATCGCACTTTAACCAGGCTGTGGCCGAATTGCAATACAGGTCGGACTCGATGGATAAGGAATTGCAAATGATGACCGGGTTAGAAGATCAGTTACAGCTGCAGATAAAAGAAACGGAGATTGAATCGGAGGAGATCAAGGAAACCATAGTTAAAGAGAGCCGCAAACTTGACGCCAAACAAAACGAGTACAACCTGACCAAAAGCATGGTTGATAACCTGGAAGGCTTTCCGGAATCGATCCGGTTCCTGAAGAAAACAACCGGCTGGGCAAAGAATGCTCCTTTGTTTAGCGACGTACTTTTTTGCCGCGAGGAATACCGGGTGGCTATTGAAAACTACCTTGAGCCTTTGATGAATTACTACGTCGTTGAAGATTACGATGAAGCCATAGCGGCTATTAATCTCTTGAGTAACTCCTCGCAGGGAAGAGCGCAATTTTTTATATTAAATAACTACAAAAATCAAACACCAGCGGCAGCATTGATTGAAGGTGCAGTTGCTGCTTTGGACGTTATCGAAGTTGAGCCTCGCTACAGAAACCTTTGCAACCATCTGCTTAAAAACGTTTACCTGGTTAACGATTCAACAGAAAAGGACCTTAACAGTACTTTGTTGCACGAAGACGTGGTTTTAATAGGTAAAAGCGGAAAATTCAATAAATCAAAATTGACCATGGCCGGGGGCTCGGTTGGCTTGTTCGAAGGTAAGCGCATAGGCCGTGCCCGGAACCTGGATAACCTGGCAAAAGAGATCAGGTCGGTTGAAAACAAGATCAACGAGCAAAAAAATCGTTACAGTGATCTTCAAAGCAAGCTATCGACACTGAAAATGCTTGGCAAAAGCGAGCAGATAAAGCAATTGCATGACGATCTTAACAGGCTAAACACGGAACTGATCACCGTAAAAACCCGCCAGGAGCAATACCAGGCATTTATCGAGAACAGCCTGAACCGCAAAGCAGACATAGCCGAAAAGATTGCCAGTATTAAAGAAGAAATGCTCCGTTTGCAGCCCGAATTAGTCGGATTAAAGACACAAAAGGAAGAAAAAGGGGCGCTTTTAGCCCAAAAACAGCTAACATTTAACGAACTGAACGAAACAGCCACCGTCCAGTCCAACACTTACAACCAGGAAAACATTCGTTTTCATCAGCAGCAAAATAAAGTGTCCGGATTAGTTAAGGATATGGAATACCGGGAGACCCAAAAGGAAAGCCTGGAAAGCCGCATCGATCAGAACAGCGCTGAATTGGAAAAGGTAAAACTCGCCATAACTGAAAACCTGGCACAGTCCGATCACTCCGATGAGGACCTGATGGAAATGTACCAGCAAAAGGAAGAACTGGAGAAGGCGACCCATCAGGCCGAGCAGGAATATTATGCGTGGAGGAACGAAATAACGGAGACCGAAAATATTATATCGGCGTTAAGGCGAAAAAAGGAGCAATTTGAAGTAGTTGAAAATGAGCTTAAGGACGAACGAAACAGCCTGAAGCTGGAGCTAAATGCGTTAAAAGAGCGACTTTCGGTTGAATTTAATATTGATATACAGGAGTTGTTGGATGCAGAGCCACCTGCCGGCGAGAACGAAGGCGAACTGCGCGATAAAACTGAAAAGTTAAAAAGACAGCTCGACGATTTTGGGCCGATAAACCCGCTGGCGGTAGATGCTTATAACGAGATGAATACCCGCTATGAGTTTATACAGGCACAAAAGAAGGACCTGAGCGAGGCGAAAGCATCTTTGTTGGAAACTATAAAGGAAATAGACGATACCGCTCGTGAAAAGTTTATGCAAGCGTTCGGGAATGTACGGGAGAATTTTATAAAAGTTTTCCGGTCGCTATTTAACGAAGAAGACTCGTGCGACCTGATACTGACTGAACCGGAAAATCCGTTGGAGTCGGACATCGACATTATAGCCCGGCCAAAAGGTAAGCGCCCGCTGTCCATCAACCAGCTTTCTGGTGGCGAAAAAACGCTGACCGCCACCGCCATCCTGTTTTCGCTTTACCTGTTGAAGCCTGCTCCCTTCTGTATTTTTGATGAAGTGGATGCTCCGCTGGACGATACAAACATTGATAAGTTCAATAATATTATACGTGATTTTTCCAGCCAGTCACAATTCATTATCGTGTCCCACAACAAAAGAACCATCGCCAGCACTGATGTGATATACGGCGTAACAATGGTTGAGCAGGGTGTTTCGAGAGTTGTGCCCGTCGACTTAAGGGAACTGGCGGATTAAGTAAAAAAGCCGGAAACAGTTATCGTCCCCGGCTTTCGAAAGTTTGTACCTGTAAACTTATTTATCTCATCTTAAGCTTTTTACCAAATATCATCCCGGTAAACTTGTGTTTTTCGAGTTGTTTACCTGCCAGGCCTTGAGCTTCTATAGAAAGTGTCCTTTGGTTGGCAGCAAGGCTTTGTATCGTGGTTCCCTTTACTGAATAAGTGCCCGTCTTGACATAGTTAAGCGCATGGGCCAGTAAGCCTTCGGTAGGGTCGCCGAAATCCTTGGAAACGTCGTCGTAGTCCTGAACACCCGGATAGCTTGAACTCCCGGGAGTAAAGCCCGCATAATAATCACCCTGGCCGGCAGAGTTTTTCGTTGAAAACTCCGGGATATACAATTGATATTTATTAATATCTATATCAAAGAAACCAACTGGTTTACCATAACTGGTTCTGCCGATAAATTGCACGTCCATATTGGGACGAAGGTTATTGATCGTCAGTTCACTTGCTGACGCTGTAGAACCCGTTACGATGAAAAACACGCGGTTCACATTTAACGACCCTTGTTTAGCAAAATTCACTGCATTTCCCGCTACCGAATAGTCAAACTGTGCATAATTATAGTCCTGCCCGGAAGATTGGTCCTTCCGCCATTGGTTTTTGAGCAGCACTTCCTTATTCCCGGTCAATATGTCGTTATAGTAAGTATTATACATCAAACTTCCGGATTTACCGCTGGGCACTATCAGGTTGTCAAGGTATTCGGCCGTAGCTACGTAGCCGCCGCCGTTGTAACGCAAATCGACGACAAGATCGGTTACATTTTGCGCCGTAAAATAATTGAATGCCGCATTAAGCTGCGGGCTTGCATTCGATGGAGATGTAAAACTGTTGAATACGATATACCCTACAACGTGCCCGTTACCCTGATCAAATGTCTTATAGGTTAACACAGGGTTAACCGTATAATTAGCTACCCCAAGGTTAGTCACCGTAAGCGTTGTACCATCGGGCTTCATCAAGTCCATCGAAATGGTGTTACTGTTAGAGTAAGCGTTTATCACAAAATTTAAATTCGCGCTGCTTCCATCGCCATAGCCTGGTGCATCGTACGATAACGACGTCCGGCCATTTATTTTAGTGATCTGGTAACCACGCTTTATGCCAGCCAGATCTGCCGGTGAGCCTGGATAGACAAACTTTATCCTGAGGTCATTAATATCGTTATACAACGGTGCAAAGCCAAAATCTCCTATAACACCGTTTAATTCGCCCGAAACTGTTCCGTCGTCAATAAACGAATATTTTGATTCGCCCGGCGCAGGTGAATAATATTCGTAAGGCTGACTGGTATTTGGATTTATCGCTATTTGTGATAATGCGTCCACTTCATTTTGCAAGGCAGTGATGTCATCGCCACCGGTAAACGTCCTGGGTTTAAACGTGGCGTAATCTGGCAGCGATTTATACCACAAGTAATCTTCTTTTGCATATAAAAAGATCGAATCCTTGATCTTATCAAGGGTGGTACCCGGCGCATCGGGACCTGTAACATCAGGCGTCGGATTGACTTTCTTATTGCTTTTGCACGCTGCAAACAGCACTACAGAAAGTATAAAAATTGAGTAAATAGTTTTTTTCATATTGGTTTGAATATAAATATATCTTTTGAAAATATCTTGATTTAAACGAAATATACGATAATATGTTATAGACAGACTTTTTAAAGCCCGGTTAGTTTTATAAAATCTATTCCAGAGGCTTCAGCACACTGCTCATCCGTATCATCTGCACCTATCATTACTATATTTCTGCGCTGCAAATTATGCTCTTTTATTAACAGGTCAATACAGTCCGTTTCGGGCTTTGGAACCAGTTCGTTTGCAAAATAACAGGTAAGATAAGGTTCAAGACCATTCCATTCCACCTGTTTTATTTTATTCAATTGCTGTCCGGGATTGCCGTTGGTCACAATAAATATTTTTTTACGGTCCATCACAACTTCCTGCAACAGCTCCAGCATGCTCCGAAACAACAAAAGTTTCAGCGGAAGTTTTGCCGTGTTACTTAAGTGATTAAAATTAGCCCGGTATTTTTCGTCAAGGTTAAGCTTTTTCTTCAAATTATCAAATACATGCTCCTTCCCTTCTGACGAGTACGTACCGGTCATATTGTTGGTTGCTTCTTTAGCGTCTATCATTTCGGTATATTCCAAAAAGCTGGCAAACAGGTAATATACCTGGTACCAATAATCTTTTGCGGGATACAGCACGTCATCCAGCTCAAAAACAAAGGCATCCTTACGTGCATCAATATCAGCGTACCGTATCATTCGGAAAAAATATTAATACCGTATTCACTAAACAACTGTCTTGAATTTAACAATAGGTCTATCTCGTGCCGGCGTAAAGGATATATTGCTTTAATATTTTTGTCGAGGCACAAGGTTAACATACGGTGAGCGTAACTGGCGTCTGCCGGATCGGGCAGTTTAATTATTTTGCCCGACCTGATCAATATTTCCGGCAGTTCGAGATAATCACCTAATAAAACATCAGCGGCGGTCAATGTATTTTTCAGCGCATATGCTTCAGAAGAATTCGCTGCTGTAATTAACGTATACATTAAAATCATTAAACAATTAAACCATCCTTCATCAGCACCTTCCTGTCAGAAAGCCCGGCAAGGTGCTCATTGTGCGTAACGATCACAAAAGTTTGATCGAACTCATCGCGAAGCCTTTTGAACAAGCTGTGCAGTTCCCCGGCATTGGTCGAATCAAGGTTACCCGAGGGCTCATCGGCAAAAATGATAGACGGGTCATTGATCAGCGCCCTTGCCACGGCCACCCTTTGCTGCTCGCCACCCGAAAGCTGGCTTGGTTTATGGGTCAGCCTCTCCGAAAGACCTAAAATATCAAGCAGTTTTCGCGCTTTCTTTTCGGCATTGCTTCTCGATTCACCAGATATTAATGCGGGGATGCAAACATTCTCCATTGCATTAAACTCAACAAGCAGGTGATGGAACTGGAAAACAAAACCGATCTTATGATTCCTGAATGTGCTGAGGTCTTTATTATTCAGGCTGCTTACATTAGTATTGCCGATGACAACATGCCCCGAATCAGGTTTATCAAGTGTGCCAAGAATATTCAGCAAGGTACTCTTGCCCGCACCGGACGCACCGAGAATAGTCACTATTTCGCCTTTTTTAACTTCAAGATCGACACCTTTAAGTATTTGCAGTTGTCCGTATGTTTTATGGATAGCATGAGCCCTGAGCATGGGGCTAAATTAGTGAATACTGAGTAGAGATTGGAAATTAGTTGGCATTATTGAAAACTAATCGCTGAAGACCATGCTAAGCCCGCTGAATTTGTGAAACAAAATTGTAGATTTGCCCCAAATTCTACTCACCATATGAATATTCACGAATACCAGGGCAAGGCTATTTTAAAAAGCTTTGGCGTACGAGTTCAGGAAGGCATTGTTGCCGACACTGTTGAACAGGCTGTCGCAGCCGCTAAAAAACTAAAAGAAGATCTAAATTCGAGCTGGGTAGTTATAAAGGCGCAGATACATGCCGGTGGTCGCGGAAAAGGCGGCGGTGTTAAACTGGCTAAAAACCTGGATGAGGTAAAGGAAAAAGCCGGCAATATCCTGGGAATGCAACTGGTAACCCCCCAAACCGGCCCGGAGGGTAAAAAGGTAAATAAGGTACTTGTTGCACAGGATGTTTATTATCCCGGCGAAAGCGAAACCAAAGAGTTTTATATCAGTGTCTTGCTCGATCGCGCAAAAGGGCGAAACATCGTGATGTATTCAACTGAAGGTGGTATGGACATCGAACACGTTGCCGAGCATACCCCGCATTTAATATTTAAGGAAGAAATTGACCCAAAAGTAGGTTTGCAGCCATTCCAGGCCCGTAAGATAGCATTTAACCTTAACCTGACCGGGGAAGCGTTTAAGGATATGGTAAAATTTGTAAGCGCACTTTATAAAGCTTATGATGCTACCGATTCTTCATTATTCGAGATCAACCCCGTTCTGAAAACATCGGACAATAAAATTTTGGCGGTAGATGCAAAGGTGAACCTTGATGATAACGGTCTGTTCCGTCACCCTGATTTTGCTGCGCTACGCGATCTGGCCGAAGAGGACCCAACCGAAGTAGAAGCAAGCAAATCAAACCTGAACTACGTGAAACTTGATGGTAACGTAGGTTGTATGGTAAACGGTGCAGGCTTGGCCATGGCCACTATGGACATCATTAAACTTGCCGGCGGCGAACCTGCCAATTTCCTCGATGTTGGCGGTACGGCTAATGCGGAGACTGTGAAAGCCGCATTTAATATTATACTGGAAGATCCTAAAGTAAAGGCAATTTTGATCAATATATTCGGCGGCATCGTACGTTGCGACCGTGTTGCACAGGGTGTTATTGATGCTTACCAGGAATTAGGCAATATCAACGTGCCTATCATTGTCCGCTTACAGGGCACCAATGCCGAAGAAGCGAAAGCACTGATCGATAATTCAGGATTAAAAGTTTACTCTGCTATCCTGCTTAAAGAAGCGGCAGAGCGTGTAAAAGAAGTTCTGGCCTTGTAAGTCAGTGATTTGAGATTAGTCAAGAAATATTAGCCCGTTTATAACGGGCTTTTTTGTTGAATCTCTCGAACAAATGTATCATTGGAATGTTAATGTCTACATGTTTTGTCGACAAAATGTAATCTTAACAAAATGATAATAGATGTTTAAACATATATTTATATCTTTGTTTAAGATTTACAATAAAACAATTATAAGCTATGGCAAACGTAACAAAATGGGTTATTGACCCAATGCACTCAGAAGTACAATTTAAGGTAAAACACCTTGTTATTTCGACAGTAACTGGTTTCTTCAAAAGCTTTGAAGGAACAGTAGAAACTGAAAATGATGATTTCAGCGATGCGAAGATCAATTTTTCGCTGGATATAAACAGTATAGATACCACACAAACTCACCGCGACGAGCATTTGAAAGGACCCGAGTTTTTTAATGCAGAACAGTATCCTCATATTAAATTCGCTTCCACCTCGTTTACCAAAACAGGTGATGACGAATTTGAATTAAAAGGCGACCTGACCGTTAAGGATGTAACCAAACCGGTAGTCCTAAATGTGGAATATGGCGGATCAGCAACCGACTTTTACGGCAACACAAAGGCAGGTTTCGAGATCACAGGTAAAATCAACCGCAAGGAATTTGGCCTTACCTGGGATGGTGTGACCGAAGCAGGCGCTATTGTAGTTGGTGAAGACATCAAACTTCATATTAATATCCAGCTTGCGAAACAAGCGTAATCTGAATTTCGGATATCGAATTGTCGATTTCGGATTTCGATGAGGAATACGAAGCCATTTGCATTTGCACGTGGCTTTTTCTTTTTTTAAAACTATCTAAAGGTATATTTGCTAAACCAATATGCTGATCAAAATATATCCCGAAAACCCAAACCCTAAAGCTATTGAGCAGGTAGTGGATATGCTGCGTAAAGGTGGTATCATCATCTACCCTACCGATACCGTATATGGCCTGGGATGTGATATTACCAATCAAAAAGCGATAGAGCGTATTTGCCAGATCAGGCGTATCAAACCCGAGAAAGCAAACCTGTCGTTCATTTGCTATGACCTAAGCCATATATCAGATTATACCAAACCGATAGATAATACCATTTTCCGGATGCTAAAAAAGGCCTTGCCGGGACCATTCACTTTTATCTTTAATGCAAGCCATAACGTACCTAAGCTTTTAAGCCTAAATAAAAAAACAGTCGGCATACGTGTGCCTGATAACGATATCGCACGGGAGATCGTAAAGCAATTGGGTAACCCTATTGTATCTACTTCTATCCACGATGATGATGAAGTGATGGAATATTCGACCGACCCTGAATTGATCTACGAAAAATACCAGGACCTTGTAGATATCGTCATCGACGGAGGTTATGGTGGAAATATTGCATCAACAGTAGTTGATTGTACCTCTGGTGAGCCGGAAGTATTGCGCGAGGGTAAAGGCGAACTGGAATTATATCTGTAACAAAGATTTTGGCTATGTTTGCCAAAAATATCCGGTCTTGTTCAGAGCGCAATTATCCAGCAATTTAATTCCCGAAAAAATAATAATAGCCGTGGTGCCCGTTATCACATTTTTTTCGTGGGCGGCGCTACCTGTCATCGTCGCGGCTTTGCTATTTGTGCTGATGCTGCTTTTGGTGCCTTACAGCATTTATACCATCTACATGGCGCCGCTTAATATTTCTTATGATGAATCGTTCCTGTTTATGACGAACAGGAAAACTGAAAAGATAATCCGGTTAAAGGACATCAGCCGCATAGAGCCTGTAGCCAGTTATTCAAGCCTCAGAAAAAGATGGCAGATAAGCTACACAGAAAACGGAGTTGAGCAAGAGCTGTTTTTCTTTCCGACTGGCACAACCGCCATAATGCAATTCAAAAAAGTCGCAAGAGCGCAAAATCCGATGATATTTGCGGCAGATTAAGGCCGTATAGATCTAACAAATTCCGGTATTCTTTCCAGGTAATTTTCAGTTCCTAAAAACTTGACGAAAGCGCTGCCTACAATAGCCCCGCGCGCATATTCACAAGCCTTGTTAAATGTTTCTGTATTGGAGATACCAAAGCCGATTATGGCCGGGTTCTTCAACTGCATCAATTTAACGCGCTTATAATAATCCTCTATCAAATTGGAAACCTGCAGGTTTTTGCCGGTAATGGATGACGATGACAGCAGGTAAATAAAGCTATCGCTCAGGCCGTCGATCTTATGTATGCGTTCTTCCGATGTTTGAGGTGTAACCAGGAAAATATTGCTGAGGTTGTTATCCTTAAAGCTTTGGGCGTAAAGGTTTTCATATTCATACATGGGCAAGTCGGGTACGATAACACCGTCGACGCCTACCTCAGCCGCTTTTTTACAGAAACGCTCTACGCCGTATTGCACCATCGGGTTTACATAACCCATTAACAAGATAGGCATGCTGACACGCTTCCTGATATTTTTCAGCTCGCCAAAAAGCCTGTTCAGGTTCATACCATTTTCCAAGGCTACTTGTGAACTGTGCTGAATGGTTGGCCCATCCGCAACCGGGTCGGAATATGGGAAACCGATCTCCAAAAAATCAACACCCGCCTTTTCCAGGGCTTCTGCAATAGCAACAGTGGTATTCAGCCCGGGGTAACCGGCGGTAAAGTAAATGGATAAAAGATTTTCTTTTTTTGAGTCGAAAAGTTTATTTAGTCGGTTCATGAGCCTCATCCCACCCCTCTCCGGTAGAAAGGGGCTTGTAATTTCGTTTAATATAAAAGTCTCCGCTACCGGCGGAGATTTAGAGGCGTCTAATATCCGAAATGTTTTATATACGTATTCAGATCTTTATCTCCCCTGCCCGAAATACAGATCACTATGTTATCGGTCTGGTTGAATTTCATTTTTTCAAGGTGCGCCAACGCGTGCGCTGTTTCAATGGCTGGTATTATACCTTCCAATTGGCAACATAACAGGCCTGCCTGCAAGGCCTCATCATCAGTAGCGCTTACATACTGGGCACGTTTGATCTTGTACAGGTGCGCATGCTGCGGCCCTATACCCGGATAATCCAAACCAGCTGAGATAGAATAAGGCTCAACCACCTGCCCGTCGTCGGTCTGCATCAGGATGGTTCGGCTGCCATGAAGCACGCCTTCGCGGCCTAAAAACGTTGTCGCTGCCGAATGCCCGCTGTCTACCCCTTGCCCTGCCGCTTCTACAGCTATCAGCTTTACAGATTCATCATCCAGGAAATGATAGAACATTCCCATGGCGTTACTTCCGCCACCCACACAGGCCATTACATATTGGGGAAGTTCATTGCCGGTTCTTTCTAACAGCTGTTTTTTTGCCTCCTCAGAAATGATGGATTGAAACTGTGCCACCATTTCAGGATAGGGATACGGTCCCACCACCGAGCCTATAATATAATGCGTATCTACCGGGTTATTTATCCAGTCGCGCATGGCTTCGTTGGTCGCATCCTTTAAAGTTTTACTTCCCGATGTGGCGGGAACCACCTTAGTGCCAAGCATTTTCATGCGGGCAACATTTGGGGCCTGGCGTTCCATATCCACTTCTCCCATGTACACGACACATTCTATGCCTTTCAGTGCGCAAACCGTTGCAGTTGCTACGCCATGCTGCCCGGCGCCGGTTTCGGCAATTATGCGCTTTTTACCCAAACGAATAGCAAGCAGTATCTGCCCAATGGCATTATTGATCTTATGCGAACCGGTGTGGTTCAGGTCCTCGCGCTTGAAAAATATGTTCGCCCCATATTTTTTCGAATATCTTTTGGCGTGATATAAAGGCGATGGCCGGCCCACATAATCGCGCAGTAACTGGTCATATTCCGCCTTAAAATCGGGGTCATTCAGAATAGTTAAATATTGCTGCCGCAATTCCTCGACGTTGGGATACAGCATTTCAGGGATATATGCCCCGCCGAAATCGCCATAATAGCCCTGCTCGTTTACTCCGTATTTCATTTTAATAGTTCAAATGCCTTTTTTAATTTATCAATATCCTTTAAACCGGGCTCCAGTTCAAACCTGCTGTTAAGGTCGACGCCATAAAATTGAGGATGACTGATTGCCTTTACCTCGTCCAGGTTCTCCAAACTCAAGCCGCCGCTTAAGAAAAAGGGGATATTCATCTTATAGTTATCCAGTAATTTCCAGTCAAAGGTTTGTCCGGAACCGCCATGTTTAGCTGTTTTTGTATCGAACAGTAAATAATCAACCGACCCGTTGTACTTGTCCAATTTGGCAAAATCAAAACTATCATCGAGCCCAAAAGCTTTTATAACGGTTACCTTGTCTTTAAACAAAGCGCAAAACTCCGGACTTTCATTGCCGTGTAATTGTATGGCGTCAAAGTTATAGTTATCGATAAGTTTGGAGATAACTTCTTCATCTTCATTTACAAGCACTGCTGTTTTATAAATATTTTCGGACAGGGTGGCTAATACTTCACCCTCAAGTTCGGACGCATATCTTGGCGATGGCGCATAGCATATAAAACCCACGTAATCGGGCCGCAATGCCGCCACTGCGCTGATATTGTCAGGATGTTTTAAACCGCAAACTTTTATCTTCATCACTTAATTACTGCTAATTAAACTATTAAAGCTTTTCAAAGCCTTTTTATTCAACAGGGACTCCTCGGCCTCATAAAAACAGTCGCCGAATGTTTTATCTGGGTTTATTGTCCGTATAGCGATGGCCGCATTGCATAAAACCACATTCGCTTGTGCCGGTGTCGATTCATTATTCAAAACACTCATAAATATATTAGCTGAATCTTTAACAGTACTTCCGCCCATTATTTCGTATGGTTTAAGCTTTTCAAATCCAAGAGCTTCTATTGTATTTATCTTTTCGCCTTCAGCGGAGAATGTTTTAAAGTCGCCGGTAAGCGAAACTTCGTCATAACCGTCCAAAGCATTCAGAATGGTATATTTTACATCTGATTTCTGGTAGAGGTAGGCATACATCCGCGCCAGTTCCAAACTAAATACGCCTACCATCTGATTTTTCGGTTTTGCGGGGTTCACCATCGGCCCGAGCATATTAAAGAAGGTTTTCACACCCAGTTCGCGGCGTATGGGCGCAACGGTTTTCATAGCCGGATGAAACAGCGGCGCGTGCAGGAAACAAATATTGGCCTTATCTATATTTTTCTTCAGGTGATCTGTATCGTTGGTGAACTGGTATCCAAGAAACTCGATAACGTTGGACGATCCGCAGCCAGACGAAACGCCGTAATTACCATGCTTGGCGACTTTGTATCCTGCCCCGGCAACAACGAACGATGCTAGGGTAGATATATTAAAAGTATCCTTTCCGTCGCCGCCGGTGCCACAAAGGTCCACCACGTCATTGGTGCCGAGATTAGCTTCCAAGCACAAATCAAGCATCGCATCACGGAAACCTTCCAATTCGTCCACAGTGATACTGCGCATGCAATAAGCTGTCATAAAAGCAGCCATTTGCGAATTGTTGTACTGCCCTTTCGCAATATTGGTCAGTATCTCCCTTGACTGCTCACGGGTGAATGTCTTATTTTCAAAAAGGTGGTTAAGTATTGCTTTCATGTTAATTGAGCATAAAAAAAGGGTTGCCTTGCGGCAACCCTCTGCATATATTTTTTTCAAACAAAAACAGGACTGCCTTACGATTACTCGTTAAGCCACCACCAGTTGTTGTTTAATGTATTTTTCATTGTTATGGCACAAATATGGAAATAGTTTTTACTAAAAGCAAGGGGAATGATATTTTTGGTGTAAGTTGATTAGGTTAAGTGGTTTATTGAGTTGATTTAGTTAATTTCTGAACCAATTTAATCAACATAGTCCAGCTTAATCAACCAATAATTCAGAAATGCCCATCAAAAAACAAAAATATAATCCCGAAGACGACCTCGGTTTTGGTTCACAGCCGGTTATCAAAAGTCAGCCACTGATCAAACAGGATGGTTCTGTCAATGTCAAACGCGTCGGTCTGCCGGTTTTCAGGCCTTACGATAATTATCATAAGCTGATAACCATGAAATGGGGTAAATTCTGGCTGCTTATACTTGCCTGTTACCTGGCTATCAATATTGTATTTGCTTCTATCTATTTAGCGATAGGGGTACAGTACCTCAATGGCGCCGAAGGCACAAATACATTTGAGCATTTTTGGGATGCCTTCTTTTTCTCGGCACAAACCATTTCAACGGTTGGTTATGGGCACATCAGTCCGAAAGGAATGGCGACAAACAGCGTAGCTGCTCTCGAATCGATGATGGGCCTGTTAGCGTTTGCTTTAGCTACCGGGTTGCTTTACGGGCGTTTTTCGAGGCCATCGGCTAAGATCACTTACAGCGGCAACCTATTGGTAGCCCCTTATATGGAAGATCACCATGGATTAATGTTTCGCCTGGCCAACCTGCGTAGAAATACACTCATAGACCTGGATATAGAAGTTATCTTTTCGTTTAACGAAGATGTAGGCGGCAAGATCATGCGTCGGTTTTACCAGCTTGAACTTGAGCGAAGAAATGTAAGTATTTTGACTCTTAACTGGACAGTTGTCCATCCGTTGAATGACAAAAGCCCGCTGAAGGACATGACACCGGATGACCTTCAAAAATCGCAGGCGACATTTGCGGTGCTGCTAAAAGCATTTGACGACACCTTCTCACAAACCGTTCATTCGCGGACATCCTACCAGCATAGCGACCTGGTTTGGGGGGCCAAATTCAAGCCCACCTTTGACCGGGATGAAGATGGGCGTATAGTATTGGACTTGAGCAAGATAGGCGATTTTACAAATGTAGATTTGCCGGCTGTTCAAAAAACTAATTAAATAGTTGATAATTTGTTTTATTATACTTATCTTTATACATATCCCTGATTTGCTAACCTTATTCGCTATGAAATCAACCATTAAATTTGTCTTTAACTCATTTGCTGTTGCAGCTTTGATCGGTCTTGCCGGTTGCTCTAATAAGCAAAGCCCTGCTCCTTCCAATGCAGATACAAATCCCGCCATAGTTTATAATGCCGGCAACCACGCGGCTCAATATCCAACAACGGGGATGATGATTGGGGCCAACGGGAATTTATATATAGCGGATGTTGCTACCAATACCATAAAAATGATAACTGCGACAGGCGACGTTACTCTTATTGCAGGCAGCGGTTCTGTTGGGGCGGCCGATGGCAAGGGTGCTTTAGCCAGCTTTAATTTGCCGGAAGCGCTTTTTATTGACGCGTCCAATACGATCTACGTTGCAGATGCCGCAAATAACCTGATCAGGAAAATAACACCAGACGGCACGGTTTCAACCCTGGCAGGCAGCGGAAACATTGGACATGCTGATGGGAAAGGCACCGCTGCGAGTTTTAATTTCCCACAGGGCATCGCAGTAGATAAAAATGGGAATATATATGTGTCAGATACAGGCAACGATCTGATCAGAAGGATAACACCGGATGGGACCGTTTCAACCCTTGCCGGAAAAATTGCCCTGGGAAATGCAAATGGTATGGGCGCAAATGCCACTTTCAATATTCCGCAGGGACTTGCTTTAGATGCAGCGGGTAATTTATACGTAGCCGATGCCGGAAACAACCTGGTAAGGAAAATAGAAGCGTCGGGAATGGTAAGTACCTTTGCGGGCAGCGGTCATGCAACATCTTTCAACGGGGCCGGCACCCTGGCGAGCTTTAATTTTCCTGATGCTATCACTATGGGAACAAATGGAAACTTGTACGTCACCGAAGCTTTTGGCGGACATGTCAGCAAAATAACCCCCGAAGGAAATGTTACCGGAATTAGCGGATTTGATATAGCCGCCTACACGAAAGGCTATAACATTGTTGAATATAACAGGAACGTTGGAACACCCGGGCCATTATCGGTTGTACGTCCGAACGGCGTTGCCGTCAACACAGCATCATATACTGTATATATAGCCGATTCGGGCAATAACCTTATCGCACAGGCAAGCGGATTATAAGGAGAAGTTATTATTTAATCTCCTGGCAAAGCTCTATCAAGACGCCATTAACGCTTTTTGGATGGACGAAACATACTAGTTTATTATCTGCGCCGGATTTAGGTTTGTCATTTAAAAGGACAAAACCTAAGCCCTTCAGACGTGCCATTTCGGCTTCAATATCCTCAACGTCAAAGGCTATATGATGAATGCCCTCTCCCCTTTTTTCGATAAATTTGGTGATGGGGCTATCCGGCGAAGAAGATTCAAGCAATTCTATTTTATTTGGGCCTGATTTTAAGAATGCCGTTTTAACTCCCTCGGATTCAACATCTTCAATTTTATACACGGAAGTGTTCAATAGCACTTCATATATCTTGCCTGCATCGGCTATACTATTGACGGCAATCCCGATGTGCTCGATCTTTCTCATTCCCAAATATTGCAAATAATTACGTTTTTCTGATTATTCCCCTTTGTTTTGAATGATTATAAATAAAAACTTTGCGTATCTTTGTATTGTTAATAAAATTACGATATGGATCTGCCAATATACCTCGATAATAATGCAACGACACCCATGGACCCACGGGTACTGGATGCAATGTTGCCTTATTTCAATCAAAAATTCGGCAATGCCGCCAGCCGCAATCATGCGTTTGGATGGGTAGCTGAAGAAGCCGTTGACTACGCCCGCGAGCAAGTGGCCAAATTGATAGGTGCAAACGAAAAAGAGATAATTTTTACTTCCGGCGCCACCGAAGCGGACAACCTGGCTATCAAGGGTGTTTTTGAAATGTATAAGGAAAAAGGCAATCACATTATTACTGTAGTTACCGAACATAAGGCGGTTTTAGATACCTGCCACCATGTTGAGAAACTTGGCGGAAGGGTAACTTACCTTGGTGTTAAGGAAGATGGCATGATCGACCTGGCTGAATTGGAAGCAGCTATGACACCGGAAACCATCCTGGTATCTATTATGTATGGCAACAACGAAATAGGCGTAATACAGCCAGTAAAAGAGATAGCTGCCATTGCACATAAATCCGGCGCCTTATTTATGACAGATGCTACGCAGGCAGTAGGTAAAATACCAGTTGATGTAAACGCAGATGGTATTGATCTGCTGGCTTTTTCGGCGCATAAAATATATGGGCCTAAAGGTGTAGGTGCATTATACGTTCGCCGTAAAGGACCAAGGGTAAAAGTTACCGCCCAAATGGACGGTGGCGGTCACGAGCGCGGTATGCGCTCGGGTACTTTAAATGTACCGGGTATTGTAGGTTTTGGTAAGGCATGCGAATTATGCGCACAGGAAATGGAAAGCGAAGCAAAACGTTTATCCGCATTACGTGATAGATTACAGGCAGAGTTAACCGTATTGGAAGAAAGCTATGTAAATGGGAACCAGGAACATCGCTTACCACATGTCGCTAATATATCCTTTAAATATGTGGAAGGTGAAGGTTTGATGATGGCCATGAAGGACCTGGCAGTATCGTCAGGGTCTGCATGTACATCAGCTTCGCTTGAACCATCGTATGTATTAAAAAGCTTGGGCCTGTCGGACGACCTGGCACACTCTTCGATACGTTTTGGTTTGGGAAGGTTTACTACCGAAGAAGAAGTCGATTACGCTATTGAAGTCACCAGGAAATCCGTATTGCACCTGCGCGAACTTTCACCGCTTTGGGAAATGTTTAAGGAAGGCGTGGATCTGAGCAAAATAGAGTGGGCGGAACATTAATTACAGATGTGCGAATGTGCAGATGTAGTTTCAATATAAATAACAACGGGTTTTGGATGCAGATTCAAATAATTCATTAAATCACTATTTCAATAATTTAAAGCTATGGCTTATTCAGATAAAGTAATCGATCACTACACAAACCCCCGCAACGTGGGCACTTTGGACAAGAGCAGTGCAAAAGTGGGCACAGGTTTGGTAGGAGCACCTGAGTGCGGCGACGTAATGCGCCTGCAGATCCAGGTTGATGACAATAACGTGATCACCGATGCTAAGTTCAAAACATTTGGCTGCGGTTCGGCTATTGCCTCTTCATCATTAGCTACCGAGTGGCTTAAAGGCAAGTCGATAGACGATGCGATGAAAATTGACAATATGGATATTGTTGAAGAACTGGCATTGCCGCCGGTAAAAATTCACTGCTCGGTGTTGGCAGAAGATGCTATCAAGGCAGCTATTAACGATTACCGCGTTAAAAATGGCATGGCTCCAATAGAAGCGGAAAAAGCACACCACTAAAATTGGTGAATAGTGAGTAATGAATGGTGAATTGCCATTTACTCCCCATTCACTATTGACAATTGACTACAATGGTAACTATAACTGATAAAGCAAAAAGTAAGATAGATCACCTGATGCAGGATGCGGGGCTTGATGCCTCCTATTTCCTTCGTGTATCGGTGAAGGGTGGTGGTTGCTCGGGGTTATCATACAATCTTGATTTTGATAACGAAGAAAAAAAAGGCGATCAGTTTTTCGAGGATAGAGGTATCCGTATGGCGCTTGATATGAAATCGTTCCTTTACCTTGCCGGCACCGAGCTTGATTTTAGCGATGGCTTAAATGGCAAAGGTTTTAACTTCCACAACCCGAACGCATCGCGCACCTGCGGATGCGGCGAGAGTTTCTCAGTATAATATTTTCGGATTACACCGATTTATTTTTGATTACACCGATGTTCTGAAAAGCATATCGGTGTAATCATTTTTTAATATATTTATCCTTGTAATCAATTATAAATTTTAATGAGTTCTGTAGCTGAGCGAAAGACCGTACCTGACTTGATACGCAATGTTGTCGCGAATATCCATCCCGAAACGCATCCATTCCTTGTTCATAAAGTAAAAGAAGACTGGGTTGAAATTTCTTACAAAGAGGCCATTGAAAAAATTGATGCCATATCGGCCTGGTTCCTGGAAATTGGCGTAAAAAAAGGCGACCGCCTGGCCCTGCTCATTGACAACGGTCCGGATTATGTTTATTACGACCAGGCGCTGCAACAAATAGGAGCTGTTAACACTTCCATCTATCCCACCCTTTCAGAAACGGAAATAGAATATATACTGAATGACTCGGGCGCAAAAACTATTCTTGTTGGCACGCCTTTTCTGATGAGGAAGGTATACCGGGTTGCCAACAACTGCCCCGACCTTATCCGGATCATCCTCGGCTTTGATGAAATGGAAAAATATGCCGACCGGGGCAACAAATTCAACCCGGGCATTACCTGTATAAATGGTATTATAGAAGAGGGACGTAAGATAGTGGAACAATATCGGCCGGCCATCAACAGTGCCCGTGAAGCTATCCTGCCGTCAGACCTGTCCTGCCTTATTTATACATCAGGCACAACCGGTACTCCCAAGGGTGTAATGTTAACCCATTTCAACCTGACAGAAAATGTACGGGCCAGCCTGGAACAAATACAGGTGCTGGAGAAAACAGACAAGTTCCTTTCGTTTTTACCGCTTTCGCACGTTTTTGAGCGCACCGCCACCTATCATATTTGCCTGTTTGAAGGTTGCACCATTGCATTCTCGCAAAGTCTTGACCTGCTGGCCAAAAACATGGGCGAAGTTAAGCCTACCATCATGTGCTGCGTACCACGCTTACTGGAACGGATACACGACCGGGCAATGAAGAACGGGACTTCGGCGGGCGGCGCAAAAACCAGGATATTCCTTTGGGCGCTTGGTATTGGCCGCAAACACAGGTTGGTGCTGGAAAGTGGCAAAAAGCCAAACATTGTACTTAGGCAGCAACAAAAAATTGCCGAAAAACTGGTATTCAGCAAAATAAAAGAGCGCACTGGCGGCAGACTGAAATTCCTGATATCCGGCGGAGGCGCGTTACCTAAAAATATTGGTGAATTTTTTGGCGACCTGGGCATTAAAGTATTAGAAGGTTTTGGGTTGACAGAGACCTCGCCGGTAATGGCCGTTACCGAAAACGAACGGGTGATTTATGGCACGGTTGGCCGAATTATTCCACGGATAGAAGTGGGTATTCAGAATGTTGACACCAAAGAGATTTACACCGTTCAAACCCATAATACTTTCAAGGAGGATTTTCAGTCGGAAGAAGGAGAGATCATTGTGCGCGGACATTGTGTAATGAAAGGTTATTGGAACAAACCACAAGAAACGGCAACCGTTATCGACCCGGATGGCTGGTTTCATACCGGTGATATTGGCCGTTTTTTTAAAGGCAACCTGCAAATCACCGACCGTCTCAAAAATATGCTGGTAAATGCTTATGGTAAAAACATCTATCCTACCCCGGTAGAGAATACTTATTTAAAGAGTTCGAAAATAGAACAGGTATTCCTGGTGGGCGACAAGCGCGAATATATAACAGCTATTGTGGTACCAGCCCGGGAAATATTGCAGGAAACTTTTAACCTAAGCAACGAGTTTTTCGAACAGCCCGTAATGTTTATCGAGGAGAAGGAGATCATCGATTGGATAGGCCAGGATATTAAGCGACTTTCAAACGAACTTGCCAAGTTTGAGCGAATAAAAAACTTTAAAGTTAAACGTACACCTTTCAGTATGGATGATGGGGAAGTAACACCAACCATGAAGGCCAAAAGAAAGGTGATAGAAAAGAAATATGCCGACGCTATTGACCAAATGTATTTGCAGGAAGCAGAGGCAGACTAGGCTATAGCGAAAAAATATTAAAGAAAAAGCGCTATGTATAAAAATTTGAAGTATTTAGTGCTGATAATTTTATTAAGTGCCTTATTTTCATGCCATAAGGACAAAAAGGTTATCCCCGAAACTCCCCAGACATCATTCGGAACCTATGTTCTGTTTACTGCCGACGAGGAATTTAATAACGGTCATTCTAATGCCCCAAGTGCCTACACCACACTATACTATGCCAAGCTGGACGGAACTGGTATCACGGCAGTAACGCCATTTGAATCGGACCATTACAGCTATCGCGGCTCATGGTCGTTTGACGGTACAAAGGTTATTTATACCCGCGGCAACAAGGACGATAGCGACCGCAGTTTGTGTATTATTGACGTTCCCGGAGGAAATTTCAGGACTATCATCCAGGGGCACCGTGCCGATTACGGCTCATTCTCACCCGATGGCAAACAAATATCCTACGGCAAAGCACAAGTAGACAGCCTTTATGACTATGATGTGTACGTAGCCAGCGCAAGTGGCACTTCAGAGCAACGCCTTACTTTTTTTGCAAACGATGACGGTGCGGTAGCCAATATCCATTGGGGAGCCAATGGCAAAATATATTTCAACGCCATCGGCGATCATCATCACGTGGGGATCTACTCGGTTGATCCGGACGGCAACAATCTTACTTTAGTGGTACCCGACGTGGAGTTTTTGGGAATATCCCGCGACGCTGGGAAAATATTGTATGATACCAGCACCGGCCTGTATACTTGTGATGCGGACGGCAAGAACTCAAAAAAGATCGTTACCTACGACAATAATACGCCCAACTCCATATTGGGCGCATCGTGGTCATATGATGGTATGGCGATCTATTTGTCCTATACCGATTACCCTTACGGCCTGTTTGGCATCTACCGCATCAACAGGGACGGATCGGGATTAAAAAAGATACTGGACGGGTTTTATGAATTTCCGGTGGTATATTGATTTCCCGCAAAGCCTTTCTGGTACCCGTTCATTATCCTCCAAAGAAACCAACAGGCAGGCTGTTTCTCTAACTAAAAAACGCTATTTTTGCAACCTTATTGAAACACCGTTTTATACATGAGTATTGCACTATCCGAACAGGAAATTTTACGCCGCGAATCGTTACAACAGCTTCGTGCTTTGGGCATCAACCCCTACCCGGCCGAGGCTTTTAATATAACTGCTTTTGCGCAGGATATATTGGATAATTTTAATGCCAACGCCGGCAACTATCAAAATGTAGTATTGGCCGGCCGCATCATGACCCGCCGCATTATGGGCAGCGCCTCGTTTGCCGAACTACAGGATTCAACCGGGCGCATCCAGATTTACCTGAAACGCGATGATATCTGCCCCAGTGAGGATAAAACGATGTACAATACGGTGTTCAAAAAGCTTCTGGACATTGGCGACTATATCGGCGTTAAAGGTTATGCTTTTATAACCCAAACCGGCGAAGTATCCGTGCATGTTAGTGAGCTCATCGTTCTGTCGAAATCGTTAAAGCCATTGCCGGTGGTTAAGCGCGAAGAGGATGGGACTATTCATGATGGCTTTACAGATCCTGAAATGCGCTACCGCCAGCGTTATGTCGACCTTACTGTTAACCCGGAGTTTAAGCAGATATTTATTAACCGCTCCAAAGTGATCAGCACTATGCGCGATTACTTCAATAAACAAGGCTGGATGGAGGTGGAAACGCCTATTCTGCAGCCTGTACATGGCGGCGCAGCGGCAAGGCCATTCAAAACGCATCACAATACGCTGGATATGGAGTTGTTTCTCCGTATCGCCAATGAATTGTACCTTAAACGGTTGATCGTAGCCGGGTTTGATGGGGTTTATGAATTCGGCAAGATGTTCCGTAACGAGGGTATGGACCGCACACACAACCCGGAGTTTACCTCAATGGAGATTTATGTAGCCTATAAGGACTATATCTGGATGATGGAGATGGTGGAAAATTGCCTGGAAGAAGTAACACGCGCCGTACATGGCGTGCCTGTTGTGCAGGTAGGAAATAACGAGATCAGCTTTGCCGGGCCATACGAAAGGTTATCCATGTACGAGTCGATCCAGAAATATACCGGAATCGATGTTTCGGCGATGGATGAGGCAGGTTTATTAAATACCTGTAAGGACCTCGGCATTGAAACCGATGCCACCATGGGCAAGGGCAAATTGATCGACGAGATATTCGGCGCCAAAGTGGAGGCTAACCTGATACAGCCAACCTATATCACCGACTACCCCATCGAAATGACACCGTTGGCCAAAAAGCACCGCAGCAAGGATGGTTTGGTTGAACGGTTTGAATTGTTTGTAAATGGTAAGGAAATAGCAAATGCTTATTCGGAATTAAACGACCCTATAGATCAGCGTGAAAGATTTGAAGAACAATTGACATTAGCCGGTCGCGGCGACGAAGAAGCCATGGCCATGGACGAAGATTTTCTACGTGCTTTGGAATACGGCATGCCGCCAACATCGGGCCTGGGTATCGGTATAGACCGTTTGGTGATGCTGCTAACCAACCAGCACACCATACAGGAAGTATTGTTCTTCCCGCAAATGCGGCCCGAAAAGAAGGCGAGGGTGGCCACGGCTGATGATTTTATTAATATAGGCGTGCTTGCCGAATGGGTACCTGTTTTGAATAAAATGGGCTTTAATACAGTCGAAGAATTGAAAGCCGCCAACCCAAACAAGGTTTATAATGACATGGGCGGTATGCGCAAAAAATTAAAGCTGGACATTCCGATGCCGTCAAAGGAAGTGGTGATGGCTTGGTTTAATTAGCTTATGGCCCGTAGATCATGGTAAAATGGCAGTTTTGCTATAAACTATGAGCCATTAACCATAATCTACTTAACAATTTGTTAATAAAATCATAAAATTGATAAAACTTTAGCATCAAAATGTCTGTATAACTTTATAATTACACAAGTTATGCAAACATTATGACTAACTCGATATTAGAAATAACTGAGAACGAATACCTTATCAAATTAAACAGGAGTACTTTCGACCTGTCGTTTATAAGAAGCTTACTGAAAATAGTTGAGGTGGCGAATCCCTCGGAAGATCACCTGCCGGCCGCTGAGAAATATGTACCGGCGAGGTTGAACTCATCATCTGAACCGGACTATTACAGCTTTATAGAAGAGAAATAGGCTTTAAAAATCATCTTTTTAAAGCCTATTTTTTTACTTAATACTGGCGGTATCCGCCGCGTACTGCCTGCTGTTTATCCATTTGTACCATCTGGGCCTTCATCATTTTTATCTGGTCGGCCAGCAGCTTATTTTTATCATCCTTACTTGCTTCCGATAAGTACATCTGTGCTTCACGTTTGTTGCGTTTAGCCATCGCTATACCTGCCAGGCTCAATTTAGCCAATGCTATATTATGCGACATTTTCATGCCCAGAGATAAGGCCTTCTTAAAAAATTTCTCTGACTTTAACGGCGCTTTTCGTGATTCCATCAAACCAAGCAACAGGTTATAGTAGCCGTGCTGGTTTTTGTTTAATTGTTTTTCGTAGTCGGTTATCTTTCCCAGCCATTGGTCGGCTTTTTCCGAATTCTCTTTGCGCAGGTAAAACTGCGCTATGATCATATTTTCATTAAAGAAATAAGTGAGCAGGATAAGTCCCCCGATAAAAAACACCGATATTCCCCATCCCCAAAAACCAAAGCCACAAAGGGTAACACCTGCTCCGGCAACAACGCAGGCAATAATAAGCCGAACAAGATTTGACATAATTTTATGTACTGTAAAATAGATTGCAAATATCCGTTTATTTGTAGTCTTAACCAACATCTGTATAAATATTTATGGCGATTGATCTGGAAGCATCCTGGCTGAAAGTTTTACACAAAGAATTTGAGAAAGATTATATGATCAAACTCAAAGCTTTTCTTAAGCAGGAAAAGGACGCGGGTTATAAAATATATCCAAAAGGAACCGATATTTTCAATGCATTTAAACAAACACCTTTTGATGATCTGAAAGTGGTGATACTTGGGCAGGACCCTTATCATGGTGTAAACCAGGCGCACGGTTTATCCTTTTCTGTGCAAAAGGGAATCAGTCCTCCACCATCTCTGAAAAATATTTATAAGGAACTTGTTACGGATATACCGGGGTTTACTATCCCAAATCACGGCGACCTGACAGAATGGGCTGAACAAGGCGTGTTATTACTCAATGCAACACTAACTGTCAGGGACAGCAGCCCGGCTTCGCACCAGAAAAAAGGGTGGGAGGAATTTACCGACCAGGTGATCAAGACTATATCCGACAAAAAAGAAGGGATCGTTTTCATCCTGTGGGGAGCTTACGCCCAAGCTAAGGCCGAACTGATCGATAAGTCCAAACACTTCATCATCAAATCTCCGCATCCGTCACCATTTTCGGCCGACAGGGGTTTTTTTGGCTCAAAGCCATTTTCAAAAACGAACGAAATCTTAAAAAAGGAAGGCAGAAAACCTATTGACTGGCAGATACATTAACAATTACTAAATGATTGAATTATCGAATTATTGATATTCAGTCATTCAATAATTCAGTAAATCAACAATTAGTATTCCAGCGGCACTATCGGCTCTTTCTTGCTGGTCGACATGATCATCATGGTTTGGAAGGTTTTCACCACAGGGATGCGGCTGATCTTTTCCATGATAAGTTGTTCGTAAGATTTGATGTCCTTCACATATACCTTCAGCAGGAAATCGCACTGACCGGTAACATGGTGGCATTCGGTAACTTCCTTGATCTTTTGTATCTCGTCCAAAAATACCTGGATGGTGTTATTCTTGTGAAAATCAAGCGAAACCTGAATGAAAGTCTTAATACCCAGGCCCAGTTTTTCCTCATCCACCAGTGCGTGATAACTTTTGATATACTCTGCATTTTCCAGTTTTCTAACGCGCTCCAGGGTGGGTGCAGGAGATAAGCCAATTTCATTAGATAACTGCAAATTGGTTATCCTTCCGTTTTCCTGTAAAATTCTAAGTATCTGCAGGTCTATTTTGTCGAGTTCGGCAGCCATGATGGGTACAAATATAGTTTTTCCTTAATCAACAGAATAAAATTTCTTTTAAAACAATTTAGACCGAAATAAATTTTATATATTTTTTTAGACTAATCTAAATTTTTTATTAGATTTGCTTAAATGAATACATTCACAGAAGAGAATTATTTAAAGGCCATTTACCATCTTTCCATCCAGTCGGAAAGCGTCAGCACAAACCAGATCGCCGGTTCGCTAAGTACTAAGGCCGCATCGGTAACAGATATGCTGAAAAAACTGGCTGAAAAAGAACTGATCAATTACACCAAATACCAGGGCGTAACCCTCACGCCAGCCGGTGAAAAGATCGCATTAAGTATTATCCGCAAACACCGGCTTTGGGAATATTTCCTGGTGGAGAAACTTAATTTTAAGTGGGACGAAGTGCACGATGTGGCGGAAGAACTGGAACATATCTCGTCCAGAGAGCTGGTCGACCGGCTGGACGAATTTATGGGGCATCCAAAATACGATCCGCACGGTGACCCAATACCCGACCGGCATGGTAAATTTAAAGCGCACGAATTAAAACCTGTTTCGTCGCTTGGCGTTGATAGCGTGGGAATAATATCAGGAGTCCGTGAACATTCGGCGGCCTTCCTGCAATACCTGGAAAAAATGCAGCTGATCATCGGAAAGAAAATAAAAATAACTGAAATAAACACCTACGATCACTCGGTGATCCTCGCGGTGGACGGTAATAAGGTCCACATCAGCCGCGAGGTAGCCAATAATTTGCTGGCAGCTTTATGAGTAGCGAACATGGTCAATCATTAAGCAACGTTCATAGCTCTATCGCTACTGAAAATAAAACCGGCTGGCGACGGATGCTTGCTTTCATCGGTCCGGCATACCTTATCAGTGTGGGCTATATGGACCCGGGCAATTGGGCGACTGATATTGCCGGCGGCAGTGCGTTCGGGTATAAACTGATATGGGTTCTGTTCGTTTCTAACCTTATGGCGTTACTGCTCCAGTCATTAGCCGCCAGGTTAGGTATTGTCCGGGGGCTCGACTTGGCGCAGGCCTCAAAAAACTCCTATCCACGGTTCGCTAACTTTTGCCTTTATATTTTGGCGCAAGTGGCCATTATAGCCTGCGATCTTGCCGAGATCATCGGTATGGCCATCGGCCTGAAGCTGCTTTTCAACCTGCCGCTGATATGGGGAGTGTCACTTACGCTAACCGATACCATCCTGATGCTGTTTTTAATGAACCGCGGCATGCGTAAACTGGAAGGATTCATCATCTCCATGATATTTATAATTGGTGTATCGTTCCTGGTGGAGATGTTCATTGTACAACCCGAAATTAAAGAGATAGCGAAAGGGTTTATCCCGTCGAACCTTTTTAAATCCGATCATGCAACGCAGCAAATGCTGTATATCACTATTGGTATAATTGGGGCGACGGTAATGCCCCATAATTTGTACCTGCATTCGTCGCTTGTGCAAACCCGGCGGATAACCAAGACCGACGAGGGTATCAGAACTGCGATCAGGTTCAACCTGTTCGATACAACCATTGCGCTGAACCTGGCATTCTTCGTAAATGCGGCCATATTAATATTAGCTGCCGGTGCATTTTTCAGGAACGGATATTTTGAGGTCGCCGAGATAAAAGACGCATATAAATTACTGGAACATATATTCGGCAAGGTGGCTCCCACTCTGTTCGCGATAGCATTGATCGCATCGGGGCAAAGTTCGACGGTTACAGGGACATTAGCCGGGCAGATCATTATGGAAGGGCATATCAACCTTCGTATCGAGCCCTGGCTGCGGCGACTGCTTACACGCTTGCTGGCAATCGTTCCGGCGATGTTCACCATTATCTATTTTGGCGAGGAAGGTTTGGGAAAACTCATTATCCTGAGCCAGGTTGTGCTAAGTTTGCAATTAGGGTTCGCGGTAATACCGCTTATCCATTTCGTTTCGGACCGCAAGCGGATGGGACAATTCTCCATAAATACCTGGGTAAAAATATTAGCCTGGGGATGCGCCCTGCTGATATTGGGTTTGAATGCAAAACTGGTGATAGATCAGTTAAAAGACTGGGCCGCAGCTTATCCGCAATCAGGATTTTTAATTTACGGCTTGGTGGTACCCATTACAATAGCAGTTGGCGTGTTGTTAGTATATGTATTTTTGAGACCTTTATTGTTTAAACATAAAGATATGCCTGCACAGGTGCCACATGGTTTAGCTACAGCAATTACCGACCTTGCGCCGATAACCTATAAAACAATAGGCATTACCATTGATTTTTCAAAAAACGACAAGGACTGCATCAGGCATGCTATTATGCAGGGAGGGAAAAAAGCGCGTTACAAATTGATACACATAGTTGAAACAGCCGGCGCACGCTATTACGGAACAGACACCATGGACCATGAAACGCAAAGCGATGTGGATAACCTGGAAAAATACGTCGCTTCCATGCAAGAATTGGGTTACCATGCCGAAAGTAAGATCGGTTTCGGCAGACCGGCAAAATCCATCGCTCAAATTGTGAAAGATGAGCAAATTGAATTCCTGGTGATGGGGTCGCACGGGCATAAAGCGCTTAAAGACCTGATATTCGGAACCACCGTAAACTCCGTTCGCCATAAGGTTAATATCCCGGTATTGGTGGTAAAACCGCAATAATTCGCATATTTGCACTGCGATGAGCCAGGATATCTACATAAAAAACAAACGCGCCTATTTTGAGTACGCCATACTGGACAAATACACTGCCGGTATAAAATTACTTGGCACCGAAATAAAATCGATCCGTGAGGGCAAGGCCAATCTGAATGATGCCTTTTGTACTTTTATCGATAGCCAGTTATATGTTCGCAACCTGCATATCTCCGAATATTCGTACGGATCGTTCTACAACCACGAAGCCAAACGCGACCGGGTGTTATTGCTAAATAAAAAGGAGCTGAAAAAACTGCAAACTCGTGGCGAGGAGAAAGGCCTGACCATTGTTCCATTGGCCTTATTTATAAGCGAACGTGGCTTTGCTAAATTAGAGATCGGCCTGGCACAAGGCAAGAAAACCTACGATAAACGCGAAAGTTTGAAAGAACGCGATACTAAGGTAGAGATGGAAAGAGCGATGAAAAGATAGTTGGCAGTTATGAGTTAGCATGATGGTGGATTGCTGCAAACTGCCGACGGCAAGCTGCAAACTGATCACCAGGCCTTATCCCCTACCAGCGGCACAAATCTGAAGGTATCCAGCACGTGTTTTTCGTAATCATTTTCAGCTGTTTTAAGTACCGTCACCATTTGCTGTTTGTCCTCATCACCTACCGGTATTACCAGGATACCGCCAATTTTAAGTTGTTTTAATAGCTCTTCGGGTACAGTGGGCGCGCCTGCGGTTACGATGATCTTATCATAGGGAGCATGTTCTTTTATGCCCCGGGAGCCATCGCCTAAAAAGAATTTAGGCTTATAACCCATGTAAGGCAATACCTGTATAGTGCGTTGGTATAATTTTTCCTGCCGTTCTATAGTATATACATCGGCGCCAAGCTCCATTAGTATGCAAGCCTGGTAACCTGAACCTGTACCGATCTCCAGCACCTTATCTCCCTTTTTGATATGCAGCAACTGCGTTTGATAGGCTACAGTGTAAGGTTGTGAAATCGTCTGTTCCTCGCCTATCGGGAAAGCGATGTCCTTGTAAGCCTGGTTCCAGAAAGTTTCATCAAAAAAGAAATGACGCGGAACTTTACCAATGGCTTTTAGTATTTGCTTGTCCTCGATGCCCTTTTTCTCTAATATCTCCACCAACCGTTTGCGGGCGCCTTTTTCACGGTAATTGTCTATGAACTTATATGCCATTTGCCAACAAAGTTAGCACGATTTATGCAGTATGAACAGGAATGTTTAGAACTATTAGTCCGGTATTAGATTCTTCACTGCGTTCAGAATGACAAAAAGATCATATTGGATCAACATCAGCCTGGACAACACTCCCCTTGCTCAATTTAGTTGTTTGAAATTGAGTGATCACATCTTTGATAATAGCTTTAGCACGGTTGATGGACTCCACATCCCGCTCGAATTTGAGCATAATGGATTTGATATAGTAATTGCGGATGCGGCTGACCAGCGGGTATTCGGGCCCGATGACACGGTCGCCGAAGTTTTTGCGCAGCTCTGTTGCCAGGTACTCGGCCTGGTTAAACAGTATATCCTGGCTCTTATGTTTGATATCTAAATTGATAATGCGATAAAAAGGCGGGTATTTAAAACTTTTCCTCTCCTCCATTTCGGTGAAATACAGATCCTTGTAATCGTTTTCGATCACCTGTTTGATAACCCGGTGATTGGGGTCGTAAGTTTGAATTACTACTTTACCCTGTTTTCCTCTTCGCCCGGCCCTGCCGCTTACCTGCGCCAGCATCTGGAAGCTTCGCTCGTTGGCATGATAGTCGGGGTACTTTAATAAACTATCAGCGTTGATGATACCGATCACAGTCACGTCTGAAAAGTCCAGGCCCTTAGCTACCATTTGAGTGCCCACCAAAATATCTATCTTTTTCTCTTCCAGGTCGTTCAGGATATTTTGTAAAGAATTCCTTGAACGTGTGGTATCCAGGTCCATGCGGGCTATCCGGGCTTCGGGCAGCAGGATACTTAATTCATCCTCCACCTTCTCCGTACCAAAACCTTTATATTCCAGGTGAGTCGAGCCGCATGCCGGGCAAATGGATGGCGCTTCCTCCTTATAGCCGCAATAATGGCAATGCAATTTGCCGCTGCTTTTATGATAGGTCAGGCTTACATCACAGTTGATGCATTTGGGTGTATAAGCGCACACTTTGCACATCAGCAGCGGTGCATATCCGCGGCGATTCTGAAATAGAATCACCTGCTCTTTATTAGCCAGTGCAGTCTTTATATCATCCATCAGTACACTGGTAAAATGCGACTGCATGGTTTTCTTTTTCAGCTCTTCGGTAATGCTTACTACTTCTGTTTTGGGTAATTCAACTCCGCCAAAGCGTTCGGCCAATTCAGCGAAACCGTACTTATGCATTCGTGCGTTGTAATACGATTCAAACGAAGGCGTAGCTGAACCCAGCAACACTTTACCATGATAAGTATTAGCAAGATAGATCGCAGCGTCGCGTGCGTTATACCGCGGGGCCGGATCGAACTGTTTATAGGAGGTCTCGTGTTCTTCGTCCACGATGATCAATCCCAGGTCCGCAAACGGCAGGAAAACAGACGAACGCGCACCAAGAATCACTTTATATTCATGATTCAGCACCTTTTGCCAAACTTCGACACGTTCATTGTCATTAAACCGGGAATGATAGACACCAATGCTACTACCGAAATATTGCCGCAGCCGTTCGATAATGTGGGTAGTTAAAGCGATCTCGGGCAATAGGTAAAGTACCTGCTTTCCTGAATTAATTACCTCTTCTATCAACCGGATATAAAGCTGGGTTTTGCCCGATGAAGTAACCCCATGCAGCAGCACGACATCCTTTTCATTAAACTGATTCTTTATGTCTCTTAATACTTCTTCCTGGGAATCACTTAATTGAAAATTATCCGAGAACTCATCCTCGTCAAAATACAAGCGGCTTACATTCTTTTCCTCAGCAATAAATACTTCCTTTTCGATGAGCGACCTGATGCTCGCATCACCAGCCCCGCTTTCTTCTATGAGTTCATTTTTTGAGATTGTCTTCTGTGTTCTTGCCAGTTTGATATAAGCCAGTAACGCATCCGCTTGTTTAGGGGCGCGCTTTTCGAGGATGGGAAAAAGTTCGCGCAGGTTATCCGGATCGTTGTAGGCAGGGTTTAGCGTAAGGAAAGTTTTCCTGCGTGGTTTGTAACGTTCGCTTACTTCTTCCGAAATATTGATGATGTTCTTTTCGAACATCGACTTCAGTATCGGCATTACGGTTTTTTGCCCAAGCAATTTTACAATATCGCCGACGGTTAATTCATTTTGAATTTCAAGCGCCTCGGTTATCAGGAACTCCTTATCGTGCAAGGTGCTTTTATCAACCTGGAAGTCTTTGTTCAGTTCTATTTTGGTTTCACTGGCCAGCTTTAAGGCCGACGGCAAGGCGGCATTCATCACTTCACCCATATTACACAGGTAGTAATCGGCAAGCCATTGCCAAAATTGCAGCTGCTTTCCGGTTACTACGGGCCTGTCATCTAAAATATCGAGCAGGTATTTAGCCTCATATTTTTCCGGCGCCTGGTTGCCAACTGAGGCAATAATAGCAGTATACAACTTACTTTTGCCGAATTGCACCACTACCCTTTTGCCGACTGCAACCGAATTGTTCAATTGAAAAGGCACCCTATAGGTATAGTTTTTGGATATAGCCAAAGGCAGGATGACCTCCACAAATAAGGTCTCCCTGTCGGTATGCTGTATATCGGCAAACTCCAGCATATTTTATTTATCTCTGGAGGCTCCCAGGGCCATTGCTGCCCAACCGCCTATGAACAGTAGTCCGCCCAACGGGGTTACAGGGCCAATTATATTAGCAATATGCAAGTTCAGCAGATCCTGGCAAGCAAGCAGGTACAGTGAACCTGAAAAGAATACTATGCCTAACGTGAACAGCCAATATGCAGTACCTGTAAACTTACGGTCGGCAGGCAATAAAGAAAGGAACAGCAGTGCAAAAACATGATAAAACTGGTATTGTACCGCGGTGTGCCACACCTCCAATTGATAAGCTGTTAGTTTTGGTTTTAAGCCGTGGGCGGCAAAGGCGCCTGCTATAACCCCGAACATTCCCAAGATAGCAGCTGTAATAACAATTTTCCTGTTCATCGGTATATAAAGTGCTAAGTTACCATTTGAAAGTATTACTTTACGGGTGGCAGGCAAAAATCTACCTTTGTGTGATCTGAATTCCATGAAACGACTAATCATTATTACCATCCTGCTTTTCGCCGCCACAGCATTGGTAACGGTCGTTTACTTTCGCCACCTTAACACATCAGGCAAATATGCCAACCTGGCTATGCGAACCATTCCGAATGATGCCTCGCTGATATTCGAATTCAACAACGATAAGGAGTTTTATGACATTTTCGCCGGCAGCAAGCTTTTTGGCAATTTGCTTGGGCAGGATAACCAGGATGAGTTAACTGCGTTGCAGCAGCTATTGCTTCAAAACCCCGTGCTCAAAAAATATTTTAGCGGACAAGATATTTTTGTTTCGCTTCACCCGCAGAAAAATAATTCAATTGATTTTCTGCTAACAGTATCGGCTTCAAAGGAGTTCAGTGAGGCTGTATTAGAACAGTTATCAAAACAACCCAAAAACGGCATGTTGATAACACCGACGGAATTTGATGGCAGACCGGGTTATATTATTTATTTGAACGACCTAAAAAAAAGGTTCTATGTGATCAATAAAGATGACTACTGCCTTTCCGGGAGTTTTTCGAAAGATATCATCACCCATTGTGCAAATTACGACTATCGCAGAGAAAAGCAATCGTTTGTGCTGCTTCCGGATCAGCAGCGATCCAATTCGCTTGCGAACCTGTATTTGAACTACCGCGCGCTTACCCCTTTGGTTGAACAGGTGTTTTTAAGTAAAAACTATGACATCGTCAAAAATTTCCGTCAGTTTCCGGGATTAGCAGCACTTAGCCTAAACTTTAAAGGTGACGCGCTAATATTTAACGGAACAAGCGAAGCTGAGAATAGCGGGTCGGAAGGCTATCTTGGCCTCTTTGGCGGCCAGCAGCCCGTTGCCAACCACCTGAAAGAGCTATTTCCTTCTACCACTGCCTATTTTACAAACTTTTCGGTATCTGATCCTTTGAAATTTGAATCCGAATTAGCCGACCTTGAATCGAAAAGTGATTTTAGCGCTCAAAGAGGTGACATTCTGAGCAAGATCAGGAAAGAGACTGGTATTTCGTTACAAAAAGAATTCCCCAGGTTACTCGGGAACGAATTTGCCGTGGTAACCACGCATTACCACGAAAAAATAGGCATAGTGCAGTTAAAAGATGGCTCAAAACTTTTGAGCCTGCTTACCAATACCTGCAAAATGAGCTCTGATAACACGGGGCAGTTTACCTACGACAATGTACCGCAGATATTGCTTGGTGAAGCTTTCAGCCAGTTTAAAAAGCCTTATTTTAAAGTGCTGGATAACTACCTGATACTAACGAATAGTACATCCGAAATAGTTAGCTATACAGACACCTACGTCAACAGGAAATTCCTGGTAAAAACCAATGGCTATAATGATTTCAACAATCTGCTGGCCGAGAGTAGTAATGTTTCATTTTTCATCCAATTCAAAAACGCCGCACAATTATTCAAACAGGACATGAAATTATCTTTTTACGAAAGTTTTGACCAGGCTAACCCAGGCTGGAAAAACTTCTATGGTGCTTCGTGGCAACTTTCATCGTCCGACAAAAGTTTTTACACCAACTTTTGCATGCGCTTAAACACCGATACAGCCTCAATAAAAGGCGCATTTTAAAAAAATCTGCTGTATCCACACAACCCAACACCTAAAATTCCGTTTAAAGCCTATAGTTGCTAATTTTTAATTTTTAGTATAAAATTAGTTTTTGAAGTTTATCTTTAAAACGCTTTAACTAACATATAGCCCCTGAGATACTTATAATGAAGAAGTTTTTACTTGTCTTTTGTTTCTTTTTGTTAGCAGCTAAGGGGTTCTCGCAACAGTTTTCACAATACAATACCGGAACTTTATTTGATTCGTTTGAAAACCCCTCGCAACGGGCGTTTGTTCCGGATACAAGTAAAATGTACGCCTTCAACTTTTTTGTTCCGAATTTCAATGCAGGCTTTACCTTAACAGGTGATGCGCAATCCACCCTTGTGGACAGGGCATTTGGAGGGAAATACAATAACAGTGGCCTCGAGATCGGTAATAACAAATTCAACCGCGCAAATATCAGCGGAAATGCGTACCTGATCATGTTCAAAATGTTTTCGAGCCTGAAGGGAGATGTCGAACTTGGTTTTTTTGCGCAAACAAAATTAGAAGGCAGGGGATATTTTTCCGATGAATCCATTGCGGTATTCAACGGACCCGGCGCTTTTGCCAATAGTACTTACAATGATATCTTTAATGATCATTATTATTACCAGATATACAATTCGATAGGCTTTTCATATCGCGAAAAAGTAACAAATCGGCTTGCCATCGGTGTAAAACTGGGCGTTTTATTTGGGATAGACTATAATAAGGTAGACATCTATCAGTCGCACATTAATTTCGACAATGAAAACGATGCTGCAATAATTGCCTTAAAAGGCAAATATTACCAAAGTAAAGGCCCGGGTAATTTCGATAGCAGGAGCTTTTTACCTACAACCCGCAGCCCGGGTGCACAGATCAGCCTTGGCGCATCTTACCGAACGGAAGACAACGTAACGATACAAGGTAATATCAAAGACCTTGGCTTTATCCACTGGTATAGCGAGTCGGGCGTATCTAATTTTAACGGCACAGAAACCATCAATGGTGTTACCACACCGCACCGCGAGGATAGTATTTTCAATCACGTTAACAACATACTCAGAAGTAAAAGAGTGTTTCAATCGTTTACGACGCCAACGAATGCATTGTTTGAGCTAAGCGCCACCAAATCCTATTGGGTAAATGACGACCACTCTATCAAATACTCCCCAACGGTTGTGGTGTCAAAAGCGTTATATTATACAGATTATACCGGGGCACTTGTAAACCATTTTCAATACAAGAATTATCATTTTAGCTTAACTGCAAGCTATGATGATATGAACCTGTTCAACCTGGGCACCCAATTTATGATCAAATCTTATAACGGGGAATTTTTCATAGGTACTGATAGATTGTTAAAGTCGGCAGCGTTGGCAAGCGCTATTCGCGGTTATTCGTCGTACAGTAACAATTCATTTACCGGGGCCAGTTTCTTTTTGGGCTTCTCGCTTAAATTTGGCCCGGTTATAGAGCATCCTTTAAATGCCAGCACCATACCTATGGGCGAAAAAGGGTTTCTGGGACGCCTTTATAACAGGTTGTTCAAGACTTATCAGTAGGGCGTTTACCTGCTATAAAATCCTTCAAATAATACGGCTCAAAATACGCCACATCTTCAAAATCCCCTGCTAAGTATTTTTCAGCGGCTCTTTTAGTGAGATATTTTGCAGAATTGGTGAAGTCGCCAACTATTTCGGCATTCGGATGAACAGCCAGTACCTCGCGGCATTTTTCTGCCCCATCGCCAAAAAATATGATCTTATGTTTTGATAGCAGATCGCTAAAGCTATTACCATCGATTATTTCGGCTGATGTCGGTACTATTCTACTCCCCCGGCTATCAAACACAGCCGTATATACTTCCATGCGCCGCGCATCTATCATCGGGCAAAGTAATATATCATCACCAAAGGATTTCTCGGCTATGAGTCCATAAGCCATAGTTTCCAAAGTTTCAACAGCGATAAGTGGTTTATCGAGCGCAAAACTTAAGCCTTTTGCGGCGGAAACACCAATACGCAAACCGGTATAAGAACCGGGCCCACTGCTTACGGCTATGGCTTCAATATCATTAAAAGTTTTGCCTGCATCCTTCAACACTTCTTCGACGAAGATCGTAATCTTTTCAGCATGGATATTTCGCTGGTCAGCTTCCTTAAAGGCCAAAACGCGACCATTTTTCGATAGGGCTACCGAACAAACTGTTGTGGCTGTTTCTATTTGAAGTATCATTTTTTAAGTCTTGAGTCCTGAGTCCTGAGTCCTGAGTCTTAAGTCATATATCTTCATTAAAAGACTAAGTGCTTAAGACTTCCGACTAATGACTAATTTATGGTACCGGATCATGTCCATGCCCACCCCAAGGGTTGCAACTGGCTATCCGTTTTATAGTTAACCATCCGCCTTTAAAGGCCCCATATTTCTTTATTGCCTCCACTCCATACTGCGAACAGGTAGGAGTATAACGACATGAAGCACCGGTAAGCGGCGAAATAAAATATTGATAAATTTTTATCAGTAATAAAAATATCCAGCCAATAACTGTCTTAAATATTTCTATTATCAGCATCATTTGGCGCTAAGTTCTGCTAGCCCTGTTAAAAGTTTCAGCATCTTTTTATGGATGAGATCATAGTCGTTAATTTCCTTTCCGATATAACCCACTGAAAAAACGATTTGTTTCTCCCTGGCGTCAAGCGATGAGTATAAGTACTGTTGTTTGTTCAGACGGTATGCTTCGCGCATGCGTCTTTTGAGCAAATTGCGGTCGACGGCGCTTTTGAATCTTTTTTTTGGTACCGAGAACAATACTTGCGCGGGGAATTCCTGCGGCTGGCTTGCGGCCATCCATGAAACCTTGAAGGGGTAACATAAAAAAGAAGAACCATTATGAAAAAGCTCATCGATGAGCCTTTTATTACATAACCGTTCTTCTTTTGTAAAGCTGTATATTTTGCTCATACCTCAACTGCAATTTAAAGCAATAACCGGTCGGAGCCTGTGGACAAGCAATTATGCTTTGTGCGAGCGCTCGTCAGAAACAGTTAATCTCTTTCTGCCTTTTGCTCTTCTGGCTGCCAATACTCTTCTGCCATTAGCAGTTGCCATACGCTCACGGAAACCGTGCTTATTTCTTCTTTTTCTTTGAGAAGGCTGAAACGTTCTTTTCATCGCTATTTATTCTATTCGTCGTGTTTTAAAACAAGAGCGCAAATTTAGTGCTTTTTTTATACTTATCAAATAGAATTGTACTATTTGTTAAATGAGGTGTTGTTTTGGTATATTGTTGCATTATTTTTTCAGGTGCATTAATAAAGTCCCCACTATTATGAAATATTTAGCTGCTTTAGTGTTCCTATGGTTACCTCTTCTGGCTCTTTGCCAGGAAGAACAGCACTATAAAATTTATAGCACCAGTCAGCAAAAACTGGTTTCAGCTGATGACATTACAGCCGGTATGGACAAAGCCGATGTTCTTTTCTTCGGCGAGGAGCACAACGATTCCACCTGCCATGTGCTGGAATCGCTGTTATTTAAAAAACTTGCAGCCAAGTTTCCCGGCAAAACCGCGCTCAGTATGGAAATGTTTGAAACCGACTGCCAGAACGTATTGAATGAATATTTAGCCGGATTAATACGCGAAAAGAATTTTACGACCGAGGGCCGTGCCTGGAAAAATTATAAGGATTACCGCCCGATGATAGAATTTGCCAAAACCAGTCAGATACCCGTAGTAGCTGCCAATGCGCCGGCGCGTTATGTTAACATGGTGAACCGGATGGGGCTGACCAGCCTTGACAAACTGGACAAAACGGGCAAAGCATGGCTGGCGCCCCTGCCTATTGACACCGCTACCGGCGCCTATTACGACAAATTCCTTGAAATAATGGGCGGCCACGGCGCAATGGGCAATATGCAAATGTACCAGGCGCAAAATGTTTGGGATGCCACCATGGGCTGGTCGATAGCGCGGTTCCTTAAAAAGCATCGCGGCTATAAAGTTTTCCAGGTGAACGGCGGATTTCACAGCCAGGAGAAACTGGGCACTGCTGCCCAACTGAAAAAATACTACGCAAAAGCAAAAATCGTCAATATCGCCTGCTTTTCGGATGATAGTTTTGACAATCCCGACTGGAATAAATACAGTAAGGACAATGATTACATTATCCTTACTGATCCGAAATTGCCAAAGACGTATTAATATCTAAATCGATACAATATTTTCTGATAGCGGTGTTTCACCGTGAGAATCCTAAATATTTCCGGATCGTCAGATGAGCATATCATGTTTATGCTATCACCAATTCTGAAAAAATCGTCATTGTTTCTTATTTTTTGCAAGTAATCTCTCTTGTTGTAAGTGTAGGTAAATACGGCATAATGAAATGTTGTATTCCTTGTAGATGATTTAGCAAATCCGACTATTAAAGCATTAACCGGCACACCGTGATCTTTCAATTGATTATTATAATACTGGTATTTCACCGTGGTTAAAGCCCAATATATTCCGCACAATGCCATCAACATTATCAGCGCCTTTCTCCATTCTATCCACCTTGTTTTGCCGCTTAAGTCTAACCATAAGCCACATAAAACCACAAAAGGAAGAAATATAAGCACGTAAGGAACTATCCCATATAGATACCCATATTTATAGGATTCGAATATTACGCCATAGCATCCTGCAATAAGAAACAGTATTAATAGAAACGTCGATAAAAGTTTTTTTGCATTCGACATTCTTTTTATTTGCCTTTCGCCAGCAAATCTCTGATCTCGGTCAGCAATACTTCTTCTTTTGTTGGACCCGGATCAGGTGCGGGAGCGGGAGTGTCTTCAGGTTTTTTCAACGAGTTTATTGCTTTTACTACCATAAAAATACAGAATGCCACGATCAGGAACTCGATCAGGGTATTGATGAAATTACCATAATTAACAGCCACCTCGGTGATTTTATTGGCCGGGTCGGCGTGTCGGATAAAAAGCTTTAAATTTTTGAAATCGATACCACCTGTAATATAACCTATCGGTGGCATAATAACGTCATTAACCAACGACGTAACGATCTTACCAAAAGCTGCGCCAATGATAACGCCGACCGCCAGATCGACCACGTTGCCGCGCATCGCAAATTCCTTAAATTCTTTTACAATAGCCATAAGTGAGGTTGTTTTGAGTTTGAAGTTTTCGTTAAAGTTGAATAAATATACAAAGTGAAATGACGTTTAAAATGCTTCCCGTCATTTTTCTTAAACACTTACCGTTTAATTCCGTTTAAAGGGGGGCTCCAAATTATCAAAAGAGTTAATTTTTTCGGGTTTATGGTTAATTGATGTATTTTTGGGCTGATACAATTTATGTTAAAACAAAATCTTCAACAGAAACTTTTACAAAAGCTTTCGCCTCAGCAAATTCAATTTATAAAATTGCTGCAGGTGCCTACCGTTTCCCTCGACACCCGTATTAAAGAGGAGTTGGAGGAAAACCCGGCGCTTGAAGACCTGAGTTTAACAAATTTGAACGAGCCCGAAGAACAATATCCTGATCGGGACCCTGAAGAAGATAGCTATAATGGCGATGAAGAACAGGGGCCGGCCGACGAGTTTAATATAGACGATTACCTGCAGGAAGATAACCTGAATGAATATGGTTCGAGATACGACCAGAACGGCGACGACGATGACGACCGCAAGGAGATACCAATAGCTGTACAAAGTTCGTTTTTCGAGAATCTGCAGGCTCAGCTCGACCTTGTTCCATTACCGGATAAAGACTTCAGGATAGGTCAGCAGATCATTGGCAGTCTGGATGATGATGGTTACCTGCGCAGGTCTATCACTTCGCTTACAGATGACCTGGCATTCTCGCAGAACATATTTGCCGACGATGATGAAGTGGAGGATATGCTGAAAGTTATCCAGTCGTTCGATCCGCCGGGTGTTGGCGCCCGCAGCCTGCAGGAATGCTTGTTGATACAGTTAAGAAAAAAAGACCAGAACGATCCGGTGATAAGGAAAGCCATGCAGGTGGTGGAGAATTACCTTGACGAATTTACCCGGAAACACTACGATAAGCTGGAAAAATCGTTAAGTATGACCTCGCAGGAATTGCGGGCAGTTATATCTGAAATATTAAAACTAAACCCAAAGCCCGGCGATTCGAATGAGGTAAATACCAAGCAAATGCAGGTAATACCCGATTTTCATATCACCAATAATGATGGCTTCCTGGTATTGACATTAAATTCAAAGAATGCGCCCGAGCTTCGCGTAAGCCGCTCGTACCAGGAAATGTTTGAGCATTATGATAAGGCATCCCAGCGGGATAAAAAACTAAAAGAAGCTGTTCAGTTTGTAAAACAGAAACTGGATTCGGCCAAATGGTTTATTGATGCCATCAAACAGCGGCAGCAAACGCTTCTAAAGACCATGAATGCCATTATGCAGTATCAATACGAGTTCTTCCTGACGGGTGATGACAAAAACCTGAAACCGATGATATTGAAAGATATCGCCGACAGAATAGGCATGGATATTTCAACTGTATCGCGTGTAGCGAACTCCAAATACGTTCAAACTGAATTTGGTACTTTTTTGTTGAAATCATTCTTCTCTGAGGCAATTCAGATGGAAAGCGGTGAGGAAGTATCTAACAAGGAGGTGAAGAAAATACTGGAAGAAAACATCGGCGCTGAGGACAAACGCCACCCGCTTGCTGACGAAAGGCTTACCGAAATACTCAAAGAAAAAGGCTATAACATTGCCCGCCGCACCGTAGCCAAATACCGCGAACAGATGAATATCCCGGTTGCAAGACTGAGGAAAGAACTATAAAAATCCTGATTTATTAAAATGAATGTGCCGGAGCTATCAAATGGTCCCGGTTGTTAAGCATAATGCCGATCACGATCTCGTGTGTGCCATTACTTACTGTCCGTAAGGCAGAAGTGGTGTAATCGTAAGAATAGCTGATATTGATAAGCGAACTGATATTTAGCCCGAACATACCTGCAACTGCATCACCGTTACGGTAGGCGCCGCCAATCCAAAAACGATCTCTGAATGCCAATTTCATATTTACGTCGTAAGTTACCGGCAAAGGTTTGATGAACTTGACCAGTGTTGATGGCAACAAGGTAACATCGTCGGTCAGAAATACCTTAAATCCGCCCGAAACAAGGAACTGCGGTACCGTTTTTGCCTGGTTAACCGAGCTTTTTGTACTGAAATATTGGTTCTGTGATAATAATTGCAGAGCCGATACACCAAAAAAATAATTGGATGAATAGCCCCAAACACCTACTCCAAGGTCGGGCTTCCATTGGCTGTTACTACCATTCGCGATGGCGGGGTCGAGCGGATTTTCCAGGATGAGTTCAGAAGTATTCAGGCTGATGTGGTTCATACCTGCCTCCACTCCTACAGCCAGGTTAAAGGTGCTTGTTAAACCAAGATGGTATGCGTATGTCAGATCAAGATTGGATGTACTAATTGGCCCGGCCTGGTCCGAAACCACCATAAACCCTAATCCATGATGCGGGGCCGAAGCTTCGTAGTTTTGGGTATAAAGGCGGCTATAAGGGTTGGCTTCGTTACCGCCCGATAATGCGGCGGCGTCTCCCCCAACAAAGTCAGACCCAAATGGTATGCTGCCAGTGATATAACTGGTTACCGGTGCCCCCTGTAAACCCGTCCACTGGCTTCGGTAACCTGTTTTTATACCGATATAATTCTCGATACCGGTTACGGCCGGATTGACAAGCATATTGTTTAATACGTATTGCGTGTATTGCGGCTTTTGCTGCGCAATAGCAAACTGAAGGGTTAATGCAGAAACAAAAAATACGAGTAAAGATCGCTTCATTCCGATATTATAGGTCACCTGCCACAGACTTCTCTTTTTAGATTCAGGCCTGTTAAGATACCAATTTAAATATAATTATTGCCCTGTTTACGTACAAACCGACAATTAGGTCATAATTAATTACTTATTGCGCAAAATAATAGTTGCCTTGTGTAAATTTATTTGTTTATGAACGGGATCTGTGCAGCATCTCCAGTTCGATGTTGGCGAGTTGTAATTTATGTGCCAACTCTTTATTTTCCTTACGCAGCTGGTATATTTCCAACGCATTCTGGATGTATAATTTAAGCTCATCGTTTTGCCACGGTTTTACCAGGTATTTATAAACCTGTCCCCTGTTTATAGCATCCATCACAGCATTCATATCAGAAAAACCTGTAAGCAATATTCTTATCGTGTCCGGGTAAACGGTTAGGATCGACTCCAGGAATTCAATACCTGTCATCCCCGGCATACGCTGATCGGTTATGATGACGCCTATTTCGTTAGTATCAAGTATCTTGCGACCCTCGCGGGCCGACTGTGCAACATGAATATTAAAATCGCGCCGGAACGCAGCTTTAAAGCTATTGAGATTATTTATCTCATCATCAACATACAGCACTCCGAACGACATAAACTATATTTTATTTTGAGAGTATCTACAGACAGCTATTTTAACACGATAAATTCTTGAAAGTTTAATTTTCTGCGCAATTTTATAGTGTTTACAGCATCGCCGCTGGTAAAGCAAATCGTAAAAATGAAAAAAATATTGCTAATAATATATCTCTTGCTACAAAATAGTTCTCTTTTTGCATTCCAGGCCGATACATTAACTATCCGCGAAAACGAAAAAAAACTTTTAACAAGCAAATATTTTTCCCAGCTTGATGATCCATCGGGGCTTTATAAGATCAATGATGCCGTTAATAATCCCGGTTTTCACCCGGCTGGCAGCTCGTTACCGGCAATACAATATGCGAAATCTACAATATGGCTAAAATTTGTACTTCACAATAAAACTACCCGGGCATTTGTACCTATCACCATAGGAGCCAGTGTTATTGACAACTTTGACCTTTACTTAGCCGATTCGCCTAACGGCAAAATGATCCACTTTTCGTCTGCAGTACCCGACCGCGATTCAAAATTGCTTAAGCAAAATAACACTTTCATTAATTGTATTATTCTGCCCGACTCGACACGAACCTTATATCTAAGAATAAAAAGCAATGCTTCCGGCACAGTTCCCATCGAGGTTAACAGCGCCAACACCTATTTCAAAAATGCTGACTACGAGAACTTGATGGTAGGCGGTTTTATAGGCATAGTACTGGTGATGGCACTTTACAACCTGGTGCTATTTGTTATGGTTGGAGATAAAAGCTATGTTTACTATGTAGCCTATATCATTTTTTTAGGCATATCGCAGGTTTTACTGCGGGGCTACGGAGTAAACTTTTTCATCAGTGAAAAAACATTGATAAACAGTTATTTCATCCCGGTCATCAGGGTGTGTTTTGGTTATTCGGTATTATTATTTGCTGCCGAATTCCTGCAGCTAAAATCCAAACTCGGTTCCTATTTCAGGTATTATTATATTTTATTTGGCTTGTATACAGTTGCATTGCTTGCCATTATCATTGGCAAAATACCTTTTGCATACGACCTGATAACGATTTCTGCCAGCTTTATGTCTATTGCCCTGCTCAGCATTGGCAGTGTGTTGTATGTTAAAGGGTATAAGCCTGCTAAATATTTTATGATAGGTTTCGGTTTATTCTTTATAACGGTGCTTATCTCTATCGCCCGCAACAGGGGCTTTATCGTTCATAATAGCTTTACCGCCAATATCATTATCTATAGCTCGATCCTTCAGCTGATCCTGTTTTCGATATCGTTAGCCGAAAAGATCAATTTTTACAGGAGACAAACCACCGAAACACAGTTGTTATCTCTCACTATAGCAAAGGAAAACGAAAAACTGATAACACAGCAAAATATACTGCTTGAAACAGAGGTTAATGCGCGCACTAACCAGTTGATAAAAACAAACCAGGAACTGTCAACCATCATCGAGAACCTCAAATCGACACAGATGAAACTGGTTGAGACAGAGAAAATGGCCTCTCTCGGCCAGTTAACTGCAGGCGTTGCGCACGAGATAAACAACCCGATAAACTTCGTAAGCTCGAACGTCAAGCCCTTACGGCTCGATTTTCTCGAACTGTTTGCTTTAATAGACAAATACAAGGATGCCGGCGCCCACCCCGATCAAAAAGAATTATTGAAAGCAGCCATTGCACAAAATCAAAATACAGATCTCGATTTTATCAGGGAAGAAATATTAACGCTACTCGACGGAATTGAAGAAGGTGCAAATCGGACAACAGAGATCGTGCAAAGCCTTCGTACCTTCAGCCGTACTGATGAACTGGTACTAAAGCCGGCTGACATCAACAAATCAATTCTGAGTACACTTATACTTCTACGAAGTACAATTCCCTATAACATAGAAATAAAACCTGTACTGAACAAATTGCCTTTGTTAAACTGTTACCCCGGCAAGATAAACCAGGTTTTTATGAACCTGATCAATAACAGTATCCAGGCGATAAAGGAAAAACCGCACCAGGATCAGGAAAGCATCATTATCACTACAACCGATCATCCTGATAATATAGTAATAGATATAACCGATACAGGCGTTGGTATGAGCGAAGAGGTCCGTCAGCGGATATTTGAACCTTTTTTTACAACAAAAAATGTTGGGGAAGGCACCGGCCTTGGCCTGTCAATCGTATTTGGGATCATCGAGGACCATCACGGCACCATCAATGTGCAATCTGAACCCGGCGCAGGAACATCGATTACCATAACACTACCCAAAAATTTAGAATAAATCAGAAAAACTTATCCGGATTTGGCACCAGGTTAAGGAAGGACTCAAAGTTCTCCTTGTAATGCGATTGATCAAGCTGGTAATAGAACGCTCCTTTTTTTGACGAAAGCTTGTCCTTTTCAGGTAATTTGATGAGCAGCCCGGTCGATAGCAGTTTACGACTGAAATTACGGTCATCAAACTTAGTTTGATAAACGCCTTCGTACAGCGCCTGCAATTGCGGTATCGTAAACTTTTCGGGAAGCAGCTGGAATAATATCGGGTGTAAAGCAGCCTTATAGCGCAATTGGCGCAGGGCCAGCTTTACCATTTCGGTGTGATCAAATATCAGTTCGGGCAGTTCATCCAAAAGAAACCACTCGGGGTGGAACTCATCGTTGATCTGCTTTTCATACTGGTGAATATCGATCAGCGCATAGTATGCTATGGAGAGCGTTCTTTCAACCGGGTCACGATCGGGCTTACCAAATACATGGAACTGATCCATGTAAACATTTTTCAAACCTGTACGGTGTTCTAAAACCCTGTTGGCTGCGTCGTCAGGCGATTCGGAGGGCTGGATGAAACCGCCCATTAAACTCCACTTATCTCTTTCAGGGTCCATCGCACGCTGAACGACAAGCAATTTTAAATTCCAGCCATCAAAACCAAATATGATACAATCTACTGCAACAAGGATGCGTTTCTGGCCGGTATATCTTTGCATAATATTATTCTGTTACAAGAATAAAAATAAAATGGGAGTAATAAAAAATTAATAATTATTGATACGATTTTAATAACTATTTCGGTTAAAACAATTTTAACAAAGGTTTGATAAATAAACGATGAATGTTATAGCTTTATCGGGCAAACCTATTAATACCTGTAAAAATGATGAATGCTGAACAGAAAGCCGCTTATGAACGCGACGGGTTCCTGCTGGTGAAGGGTTTTTGCTCGCAGGCAGAGACTGACAAGTTATACAAGACCGCGCTTGAAGATGATGCTATGCGCAAAAACGCACTGGACCTGAACGATCTTTCCGGCAAGAAAACCAAATTATCGTTATGGTTTACGCCGGGGAATGATGTATTTGGTTACCTGACGCGAGCCAAACGCATGGTTGAGTCGGTAGATGAATTGTTGGATAATGGTTCGCCTGTTTGTCATTTTCATTCCAAGCTGATGCAGAAGGAACCTAAAGTGGGTGGTGCCTGGGAATGGCACCAGGATTACGGGTACTGGTATAAGAACCAGTTCATGTTTCCCGATCAGCTAATCAGTGTTATGGTGGCTCTTACGGCCGCCAATAAAGCGAACGGCTGCCTGCAGGTTATCAAAGGTTCGCACAAGTTGGGCAGGGTAAATCATGGTTTTTCGGGCGAACAGGTAGGTGCAGATATGACCATGGTTAACAACGCCCTCAAAACAATGGAACTGGTATATTGCGAACTGCAGCCGGGCGATGCCTTATTTTTTCATAGCAACCTGTTGCACCGTTCCGAAGCGAACTTATCCGATCATCCGCGATGGTCCATTATTTCGTGTTATTGTTCGCAATCTAATTTAGCTTATAATGAGACATCGACGTCGTGGAAGACCCCGGTTAATGTAGTACCCGACGAGGCAATATTGCAATGGGACGCGGCTTCATTATCAGATAACGATTTCCTGAAAAAGGAAAACGACCCGGCATTGAAAGAGACCGGGTGGGAAAAAGAGGTCTGACGGTTGGAAAGTTGGAAAGTTGAAGTTGGCGCTCTATTCGGACATTATAACATTTCAGCTTTCGAACATTACAACAAAAAACATTACAACATTTTAACTTTCAAACATTACAACAAAATAAATATGAAAATCGCCATGCTTGGTTCGGGCTTTATAGCCCGTTTTTATGCTGACTCGCTTGCAGCACAACGCAGAAAAGACATTTTGGTAAGCGTCTATTCACGCTCGGCAGAAAGGGCCGAAAAATTTGCCAAAGATTATGGTTTGCCCCATTTCAGTAATAATTTGGATGAAGTAGTGGGTAATCCCGAGGTAGATGTGGTAGTGATCGCTTTATCGAACGAGCTGCATTTGGCCGCTGTTGAGGCTTGCGCTAAAGCGGGCAAGCATGTGCTTTGTACCAAGCCCTTGGGCCGCACCGGAGCCGAAGCCAAGCAAATGATGGAAATGGTGGAAAAAGCTGGTGTGATGGGTGGTTATTTAGAGGATTTGTGCTACACCCCAAAATTCCTGAAATCGTTAGCCAGTGTTAAGGCCGGCAGTATTGGCCGGGTGCTTTGGGCAAAATCAAGGGAAACGCACCCCGGTCCGCATAGCGATTGGTTCTGGAACCTGGAGCAATCCGGTGGCGGCGCTATTGTCGATCTGGGTTGCCATTGTATCGAAATATCGCGGAATTTTATTGGCAAGGATATAAAACCTGTGGAGGTAATGTGCTGGGCAGCCACGCAGGTACACCCTATCGCGGCAGAGGATCATGCATTGGGCTGGGTAAAATACGCTAACGGCACCATCGGTCAGTTTGAAGTGAGCTGGTGTTTCCGCGGTGGTATGGACCTGCGCGACGAGGTTATGGGCAGCGAAGGCACCATCTGGCTCAATAATTTCCTGCGGACTGGTTTCGATATGTTCAGCACGGGCAAGGGTAATAATTACGTGGCCGAAAAAGCCGAATCATCCAGCGGCTGGCTGTTCCCTGTAGGCGACGAAGTAAACGAGCTGGGTTACAATCATATGTTCACTGATATGTTTGACGCCATCGACCAAAAGCGTGAACCTTCAGAAAACTTTTACGATGGCTATGTGGTGAATTGTATCATTGATGCTGCCTACAAATCGGCCAAATCGCGCAATTGGGAGCCTGTACAAATAGACGACTGGCGCGGCCGTACCGACGTAACCGAAGGCCACGAGTTTGCCTCATACGATGATACCTACTACCTGATCAAGGAAGAAGTATTACCTAACGGTGAGAAGAAGCTGATATTAAAAAATAAGGCAACGGGTGAGGTGGTGCGGAGAGATCTGTGATTCCGTGAAGGGTGTCTTGTTGAGGTTCTCGAAACATGCGGGTAAAGGCCTTTACGCTCACCCTTTGAGTGCCTCAGGGTGACACCCAATATAAGATTTAGACTTACGAAGTTTTAAAAACTTCGTAAGTCTAATCCATAATTTAAGTTTCGAACTTATGCAGGCTTTCGAACTACCTAATCACTAATCAACTAATCACCAGTTAACTAACACGTTTCCCCTGCAGCAGCATATCGATTGCATGATCTAATGATCCGGCAGCAATCACTTCGCCTGAGTTAACAAAGTATATTTCATCCGCATTCTCAATAGTATTCAGGCGGTGTGCAATGATAACGCGCGTGGTTGATTCCGGCAGGTTGGCCAGGATATCACTCAACAACTGCTCGGTTATGGTGTCGATATTGGCGGTCGCTTCGTCCAGTATCAATATTTCTGGGTTGCGTAAAACGGCACGCATAAAGGCTATCAGTTGTTTTTGGCCCAGGCTGGCGCTATCGCCCGACGATAAAACCGGGGTATCCAATCCCTTGTCGAAAATATCAAGCAGGCTTTGCAGGTTTGCCCCTTTCAGCTCTTCTTCTATCTGTTCATTGGTCAGGTTTTGATATTCTTCGTTGCTATACAGGATATTATCCCTTACGGTACCGGTGAAAAGGAATGGCTCCTGCAAAATAAAGCCGATCTTTTTAGTCCGTTCATCCGGTTCGTATGAACGAATATCTTTACCGTCCAGCAATATCGTCCCTTCGGTTGGGTCATATAGCCGGGCTATCAGCGAGGCCGTCGTGGTTTTACCGCCGCCTGTAGGTCCTACCAGGGCGTAAGTTTTACCACGCTCCATTTTAAAGTTGATGTTGTGTAGTATTTCGCCGCCGCCGGGGTATGCAAAATGCACGTTCCTAAATTCAAGCAGCGCGTCTGATCCGGTTGTTATGTCGCTTTCAACAGTGGTGAGGTTAGTTTCCAGCGAGAGGATGTTCGAGATACGGTCCCATCCGGCCATGGCTGTCTGGAAAGTTGCCCACAAGGTAGCCAGCTGCCTTAACGGGTTGTAGAAACTATTGGAGTACGACAAGTAACTTACCAGCAAACCGACACTAAACTGCCCTTTAGAGATCAGGTAAATACCAAAGGCCAGGACAATTAATTGCGCAGCGCCGGCAAGCAAGGTATAAAACGGTAGGAAAATATTATTGGCAATACCGGCCCTTATAGATGTTGCATAGTTCTCCTTGTTTGCTTCGTCAAAACGCTTGCGAAAATAATCGCGCCGGTTAAAAGCGATGATCACCTTAAAGTTATTCAGGCTTTCCTGTATTTCGGCGCTCATTCCTCCTGTGCTTTTTAAATTGACGGCGTTCTTCCGTTTAACCCATGGCGATAATATCCTGGTAAATATCCACGCCAGCGCCGCAGGGGCGATAGTGGCCGCACCCAGTTCGGGGTTAATGCTCAACAAAAATATGCCGGCGCCAACCATAATAGCCAGGTTGCTTACAAACTGCATCAGCGACTGGCTGAAAAAGGTATTGATCTTATCGGTATCGTTATTAACCCTCGATATCAGGTCGCCGGCTTTATTTTGATTGAAGAATGCCACCGGCAGTTGCTGCAATTTGTTAAAAATGGCATTACGCAACGTATAAAGCATCCGCTGGCCTACGCCACCCATCAGCATGGTTTGCAGGTAGCTGGCTACCAAACCGCACACATACATAGCCAGCAGCACGCCTGCAATTACCAACACACCGTGATAATTGCCTGGTATCACATACTTATCAATAGCGTGCCCTATCATCAGCGGACCAAAAAGGTTCACCGAGGCATTGATGAGTATAGCCAGGAACGCCAGCCACAGGTTTTTCTTTTCGTGCGATATAAACTCCAGCAGCTTTTTCAAAGCTCCCAGGGTCGATGTCTTTTCCTGTTCCTTTGAAAATTTATTTAGATCGTAATTCATAATTGCTGGTGCTTTGTTGTGAATCGTATATCTGCACGTATTCAGTGCTGGTTTGCATTAGCTCATCGTGTTTTCCGCTGGCTATTATTTCACCCTCCATCAGCAGGATGATCTGGTCGTAATGCCCTACCGAGGCTATCTTTTGCGTTACAGATATTAATGTTAATCCCGGGTAATTTTTCTGCACGTTTTCCAGTATTTTCTTTTCGGTATTGCCGTCCACCCTGGCGGTAAAGTCGTCGAGTAACAAAACTTTGGGATCCAGCGCAAGAGCTCGCGCCAGCATGATACGCTGCTTTTGCCCGCCGGAAAGGCTTGCACCGCGTTCGGAAACTATAGTGCTCAGCTTTTCGGGGAATGAGTCGACAAACTCATGCAATTCGGCAGTGTCGATCGCCTTTTGCAGCGATTCATCGGTCACCGTATCGCTGAAGGCGATGTTCTCACGGATGCTCATATTAAAAATAATGCTATCCTGGAAGACAAAACCCACCTGGCTGTGGAACGATTCGCTATTGTAATCATTGATACTCCTGCCATCAAACAAAATCTCGCCCGAATTGGGTTTGATCAAATTGGTCAACAAGTACAATAGCTGCGTTTTCCCGGCCGCCGTCGGGCCAATGATAGCGATCTTCGACCCGGCTTTTACCGATAGGGAAATATTCTTTAAAGCTGGTTTCTGTCCATAGACTACATTTACGTTTTTCAGTTCGATATCGCCGCGCAAAGATTCTTTTACCGTGCCGGTTTCCACGGTATCAGGAGCATCCAGCACACCGGTAATGCGCCCGAACGACGCCTGCGCCTGAGCGATAATGTTGCTCATAAAACCGATCATGATGATCGGGAATATGAGTATGACCAGGTAGCTATTGAACGCCGCAAAATCGCCAAGGGACATGGTATGATTGATTATAAAATGCCCTCCCAAAACCAGTATGCTTAATGTGGCTGCATTGGCGGTAAAAGTGATAACGGGGATAAGTCCGGCAAAAAGCCGAAGGATGGCAAGGCCGTAATCTTTTGCTTTAGTATTTGCTTTCAGGAACTTATCGAATTCCAGTTGCTGCGAATTGATAACACGAATAAGCGCCGAACCCAAAATACTTTCGTTGATTACTTTATTCAGCCAGTCAATAACTGCCCGGCTTTCAACAAAAAGCGCCCGCACCTTCTTCAGCACCACCGCAAAGGTGATGCCGATAATAGGGATAATGGCAATAACACAAAGCGCCAGTTTCCAGTTGATGGTAAGCAGCATTACGCTTGCGCCGACGATAAGAAATACCGACGATATGATGGATACCAGCGCCTGGGATACGAAAAGCTTGATCGAATCCACATCTGCCGTAAGGTTGGTTAACAGTTTGGATGGATTTACCTCGGCTATAAAGGCATTGCTCTGTCGCGATATTTTGTCGGAAAGCCGCGTACGCAGATCGCGCGCTACCTTTTCGGACGTATAGGTTTGGATGACGCTTTGCAGGTACGAGAAAACAAAAATGAACGCAATGGCCGACAAAAATTTGGTCATCGTCGGGTTAAGTTCGAAATGTACCCTGGTCATCAGGCTATGGATATACCCGTCGATCCCGTGCGAAATGATCTTTGGCAGCCATAAGTTGACACTGTTGCTGAATACAGCGAACAGGATCAGCAAGATCACTAATAACCGGTATGGTTTTAACAGGCTAAATATTCCTGGTTTCTTTTCTTTCGGTTTTTGGTTGTCAGACATCAGTGGTATTTTATTGTTATTTTAATGTCACTTAAGCAAAAATAACGATGCACAGCTATGGTCGTGCATAAAATCAATTATAATTGCAGGGCCACACTAAGGCAGACGAACAACGCGTTAAAACATTTTAGACCATGCCACAAAAATTTGACCGTGAAGCCGGGTACATCCTCGAAGATGACCGCGTTTTGCTGCGACCGCTTGAAGAATCGGATATCGAATTCCTTCTCCCTTACGCTATGAACGAACAGGACACCTGGAAATATTCGGGCATTAGTGCGCACGGGGAGGAACGGATGCGGGCCTACATCAATACCGCCCTTACCAACCGCGCCGAGGGAAGGGAATATGCCTTTATCGTATTTGATAAAACCACCGGCCAATATGCCGGAAGCACCCGCTTTTACGACATACAACCCGGCAACGCCATGCTGCAGCTGGGCTACACCTGGTATGGCGAAAAGTTTCGCGGTACAGGGCTGAATAAACACTGTAAATTCCTGTTGCTGCAATTTGCGTTTGAAGAGTTGGGCATGTACCGTGTAGAGTTTCGTGCCGACGCGCGTAACGAGCGCAGCATTGCCGCTATGAAGAGCATAGGTTGTACCGTTGAGGGTATCCTGCGCAGCAACATGTGGCTGGAAGCCGGCGGCCGGCGCGACTCCATTGTGCTCAGCATTTTGAAAGAGGAATGGGAAGGCGGGGTGAAAGAAAACTTGCTCCGCAGGCTATAGTCAGGAGTCGTGTGTCTAAAGTCTTTTTGTTTACCAATATCCGTTGACGGGGTGCTGATAATGCTCAAATTTATAGAATGCCATTTTTATAAACAAAAACTTCAGTTAAGTTAGCTAAAATTTTGATTATAAAATCATTATAAAATATAAATTTTGAAATTAAAGAATTTTCTGTGCTGCTTTTAGTTTAAATTCGAATTTTTAGAGTTTATGAATTACCTGAATTTTAATCAGTACCGTTCACCTAATTCTTCAAATTCTTTAATACTGAAAATCCCTGTTCAGACTGCTACAACTTCACAAATATCTTCCTTTTCGCCAGCCAGTAACATAGCCCCCATTCCAGCACCCAGGTTACCAAAGCAGATAGCACCGCCAAAGCTTTCGGCGCTATACCGGCGAGCCCGGCAAAGCCCTTCACAAAAATGGCCACCGCCCCATTAAACCATTGATAACCTACGGTATTGAAAAAGTAATAAATAAAAATAGAGTTCATGCCCACCACCACGGCTATCCAGGCATATTTGTTTATCTTTTTTACGTCTATCACCCAGTAAAGAAAAGCCATCAGCAGGAATACCCATCCGCCCGAAGCAAGGGTAAAGGAACTGGTGGCGATGCGTTTGATAATGGGCGTGATATGCATTTTATCTAATCCAAAACCTAATATAAGCCCTATCACGCCGGCCATAACCAGGTATTGTATCTTCTGTTTCGAGGTCCTGCGCGAGATCAGCAATTTACCTGCCAGCACCCCCCAAATGGTATGCGCCGCAGTAGGTATAATATTGATGGTTACCCATCCGTCAAAATTGATCTTACCCATCAGCACGGTATCCATGTAGGCGCCAAAATTGTGATATTCCACAAAAGGCGTATCAAAGCCGTTCATCAAAATATTGCGGTATAACACTTCGGTCAAAATAAGCAACAGGGCCGAAACAACAATTTGAAAAGTATAGGACCGGTTAATGATGAAATAAGCGATAAGCGTTGTTACCGATAGTTGCGTAAGCACATTCCATAGTTCCCAAACCAAATGCCCCTTGTAAAAGCACTGCACAGCCGTACCCAGGATAAACAGTTTGAGCGCACGGAGGGCTACATGCCTGAAATTTTGCGCCCAGGTGATCCCTTTTTCCCGTTTATGCGCATAAGAAATATACATGCCCGTCCCTGCCATCAGCATAAAGGCGGGTTGTATCAGGTCCCACAAACGCAGGCCGTGCCAGGGGTGGTGATCGAACTGGAGGAGTATTGTATCGAAAACACCGCCAACATGCAGCTCCCGCAACGACTCATAAACTGAGCATGCCTCGCCGGCTAAAAATATCATAATAAGGCCGCGCATGACGTCGAGCGATAACAGGCGCCCTGTTTTTTGTGGGATGATGCTTTCCATTTGTGAGGTTGGGTTAACTGGTTGTGTTATAAAGTTAAAACTTAATGACGAATATTCCGGAATTTGCCTAAAGCCGGATGTGAATTATTTTTACCCGTTGGCTGAAGCCAACGGCAATGGCTAAGTCGGCCCAGGCTATAATTATCCATTAAATTGCCGTCCCATTTATGGGGCGGACAAAATAACAAGGGCGAAAATGCTTTAGCCGAACATCCGGCGTGTAATCCCTTACAAAAACTCCACTTGCCCGAAAAATTTGGGCAAATGAAAATTGGGCTCAGGGGCAATGATGTTATTCCAGGCCAGGTAATGCGGATGAGTAAGGTCGTCGCCGCATTTGTAGAAATTCATTTTGACGTTCTTTTGCTGAATAGTGGCGAGATGATGAAAAACAAACACCGATATCGGCACCGATACGGTTAGCGTCCAGTTGATAACGGGCTCATCATTTTCAACAACCTGTTTTAATGTGCGGTCGTATTTTATGGTCCGCAATACGTCCGCAGGCAGTTCGGCGCGGTTTTCCCGTTCGGTTCCATAACGGCCAAGGCAGGTACCAAGCCGGTTGAATTCGATATTGTAATAGGCATCTTCCTCGTCGAAAGCGATAAAAAACTCCACGCAGCTGTCTTTATACACCGGGTCATTAATATGCTTATATCGTGCCAGTACTTCTTTTTCGGTCACGTCGTATTTGATATAGATATGGTCATGGCAATGGCCTATGGCAAACGAGACTTTGGGCTTATCCGGAAATTCGGGCCAGGGCACAAAATCGATAGGGTGATGCTGGTTACCGAGCATCAGCGAAATATCATGCAAAATAATACCCTTACCGAGAGAAGGTAACAGAGGAATCTGCAGCGATCGCACTTGAGGTTTTAGATTAGATGTTAAAAATTGGTTGACAGATGCTAAATTGTGTCCGCACACACAAAGAATTATTTCTCTAACTTAGCATAACTAAAGTTAAACCAAAAAAAACGAATAAATCATGTATCGCAGAGAATTTATTAAACAGGGCGCGCTGGCCACAGCCGGCATTACCCTACTTCCCTCGGGTTCGCTTTTCGCAGCAAGTTCAGAAAAGGTCAGACTGGGTTATATCGGCGTCGGGTTACGCGGCCGCAGCCATATAGGTGAGGGATTGTTAAGGGACGATGTCGAGATCGTCGCGATTTGTGATACACAGGAAAGTTCGCTGCAATATTGCCGCCAGCAATTCAAAAAAGCGGGCAAACCGCTGCCAAAAGAATATACCGGCGGGCTGGATGCCTACAAAGGTTTGCTCGACCGAAAGGATATTGATGCGGTTATTATCGCTACGCCCTGGCAGTTCCACCATCCGCAGGCCATTGATGCCATGAAGGCGGGCAAATACGTGGGCTGCGAAGTAGTAGCGGGCCTGTCACTCGACGACCATTGGGATATTGTCAAAACATCAGAGAAAACGGGTATCCCTTATATGACTTTAGAAAATGTTTGCTACCGCCGCGATGTAATGGCTGCATTAAATATGGTGCGGCAAGGCTTGTTTGGCGAGATCGTCCACCTGGAGGGCGGATACCAGCATAATTTACGGGATGTATTGTTTAACGACGGCAAGCCATACGGCGGTAAGGGTGTTGAATTTGGCCCGAAAGCATTCAGCGAAGCGCAATGGCGCACGCAATTCAACATCGACCGCAATGGCGATATCTACCCTACCCACGGCGCAGGGCCGGTAATGCATTATGCCAATATTACGCGTGGCAACAGGTTCACCAATCTTGTTTCTTTTGCCAGCAAATCGAGGGGCCTGAATGCTTACGTAGAAGAACTGGCCCCCGGCAGCCCCACGGCAAAGATCAACTTTAAAAACGGCGACGTAGTTACCACGATGATCAACTGCGCCAACGGCGAAACGGTAATGTTAAGTCATGATACGCATTTGCCGCGGCCATACTCGTTAGGATTTCGTGTACAGGGTACCAAAGGCATCTGGATGGATGTGAATGAGTCGGTTTATATCGAAAATCAATCCAAAAAAGAAGACCAGTGGGACCCGGCTAAAGAATGGTTTGATAAATACGATCACCCGCTATGGAAAAAATACGCCAACGACGCTGCCGGCGCGGGCCATGGCGGGATGGACTGGTTTGTATTTAATGCTTTTGTTGAAGCGGTGAAAAAGAAGGGCCCTACCCCTATCGATGTTTATGATTCGGTTACGATGAGCGTCATTACCCCACTGTCGGAAAAATCACTCGCCGAAGGCAACATGCCGCAGCAGTTCCCTGATTTTACCAATGGTAAATGGAAGGAGCGTAAAAACAACTTTGCCATAGATGACAGCGGGTTTTGAGCGAACCCTATCCTCCTCCTTCCCCTGATTACAGGGGAAGGTGTCGCACAGGCCGCAGCTCGTTTTTTCCACAAAAAAAGCTTTGGTCTTTATGCTTTGAGCTTTCTGCCTATCTTCGCCGCATGGCAACAACAAAATTGACAATAAACAGCAACGGATCAGTTAAGGTAGACGGCGACTTTGAAATAGTGGACGCGCAGGGTAATGTATACGGCCTGCAGGGCCGCACTATCGTGTCCATCTGCCGCTGCGGCTTATCACAAAATAAACCCTTCTGCGACGGATCGCACAAGGGTCATTTTGAACACGATGCAACAGCTTTTGATCTGCCGCCAAAAAAAGTTTAAGGATTTCTGTCTTTGGTGTAAAAGTTTAACAAGGGAATATCCACTAATATGGAGAATGACCATCTTGTATAAAGCTTATTGTCGCCATAGCCATTTATAACCGTGTTATTGGTACTCAAGCTCACATTGCGGAAGTTAGGGGCGAGTTGAAATCCTCCTGAGAACGAAATTGGTGTTCGCGGTATGCCTATAGATACAAATGCGCCAGGGCTAATAATATCTTTTAACTGTATCCTGGGCACCTGCGCCACCTGTGCTGTGCTGTCGGTACCAACCTTTGAACCGGCTGAGCTAAACCGATAAGAAGTAAGCGCACCAATATCAATAAGGGATACAAATAATGAGGTTGACCATTTCGAATTTCCCGTAGGGAAAAACAATAAACGATGCCCCCAGCTAACGGCAATACCCACTGGCGCTGTTACGCCAAATGCACCCATCTTTTTGGCATCAATACCATGTATTTTCTCATATCCCAAATACGGCCCTACATAGGCGTTAAGGGATACATTAAATTCCGACTCCCTTTTCACCGTCGAGCTTCCTGCGGGCATGGCGACTGCTTCAATAGCTTCCTCAACTTCATCGCTATTTTGCGCCTTGGCCAATACTGACGCGAAATTCCCGTACTTGATATAAAGCTGGCTAAGATTTGAAGGGTTGCCGGGCAGCAGATCCAAAATCGTGCTGGCTTCAATCACCGCCGACGGGTACTGTTTTTCGTAGATATCTACATAAATATTGCCTAACGAATGGGCTACAGACAAATACTTGTGAACTTTATCCTCATTCCTGTCAATAACATTCATTGTGATATTGGTTTTCAGGTTCAACAATGTGGGCGTTGGCAGTAACTGTTCAAAAAGAGTAAGGGCTGAATTATATAAACTGTAATAGTCCTGGTAAGTAGGCTTGTCCTGTCCTTTTTGAATCAATTGCTTGATAACGATAAAATATTTATCCGCTTCATTCGCTTTTTGTATCAAGTCGGACAGGTAACTATTATAACGTTCTTCGTCTTGTACAATCTCGGCTGCATGTTTTGTAAGGAAGGCTTTAAAATCCACCATTTTCCCTTCTTTGTCATAAAAAACAATGTCCTTATTGGTCAATTGCTGGTAAACCAGGCCCATGTATATCTGAAACGTTATTTTATCTTTAAACAGGAGCTTAAGTGAATCGGCACTGATCCAATATTTATCCTTCGCGCCAGACCTTAGTGATTGAGAGAAAATATCAAG
>Ga0310811_10000281_pt1 | contig 72395 bp, 69 predicted proteins | sample YCmetagenome_FD_207642 | JGI IMG/M metagenome (GOLD analysis project Ga0310811, IMG submission 207642) | Soil microbial communities from experimental microcosm in Duke University, North Carolina, United States - YC | ecosystem: Engineered > Artificial ecosystem > Soil microcosm > Unclassified ... | reverse complement strand
CCGGCCGGCTGGTACTTCAGCTGGCGAGCGACCTTGGTCTGCTTGGCCTTGGCCCGGCCGCGCCCCATGGCTCGACCCCCTCAACGACGGGGCGTTCGCACAACCCCGGGTCTCGACAACGATCAACGACACAGTCACTGACGTGACCGATGCCTCACGTGGGGATCGCTGGACCGGTCACACAGCTAAAGGTACCTGGTTCCGCGCCGAAGCGGTACGGCAGGGGCCCGAAAACCTCTCCACCGCGGGGACTCGATACCTCGGTTGAGGATACATGCCCATCGCGCGGATGGTCGATTCCGACGCCCGCGCGCCGCCCGCTTCGCCGCGTCACCGGCGGGTTCTACTGGTAAGGGCTAACCCGGAAGCAGGATGCCGCGCAGCCGGGAGACGTCGCGCATCCGCTCCTCGGCGAGCCGGTCGGCGGTGGCGGCCGGGGGCACGCCGTCGGCCTTGGAGCGGCGCAGGATCTCCAGGGTCACGTCGTAGATCCGGGCGGCCCGGCCCTTCGCGCGTTCGAAGCTGAAGCCGCCGTCGGCCAGGTGCGCCGCCTCGTCGCCGACCTGGATCACGCCGCCGGCGTTCACCAGGTAGTCCGGGGCGTAGAGCACGCCGCGCTCGGCCAGCGCCTTGTCCAGGCCCGGGTGCGCCAACTGGTTGTTGGCCGCGCCGCAGACCACGGAGGCGCTGAGCGTCTCGACCACCGCGTCGTCCAGGGCGCCGCCGAGCGCGCAGGGGGCGTATACGTCGAGCTCCAGGGCGAGCAGCTCCTCGACGTCGGCCACGACGCGCACGTCCGGGAAGTGCGCGCGCACCCAGTCGAGCGCGCCGGCGTTCACGTCGGTCACGACGATCTCGGCCCGCTCCTCGGTCAGGTGCTCGAGCAGGTGGCGGCCGACCTTGCCGACCCCGGCGATGCCCACGCGGCGGCCGGTCAGCTCGTCCGCGCCCCAGCGGTCCCGGGCGCAGGCGCGCATCGCCTGGTAGACGCCGAACGCGGTCAGGATCGAGGAGTCGCCGGCGCCGCCGTTCTCCGGGGACCGTCCGGTCACGTACGCGCACTCGCGCGCCACCACGTCCATGTCCGCGACATAGGTGCCGACGTCGCACGCGGTGAGGTAGCGGCCGTGCAGCGACTGGACGAAACGGCCGTAGGCGCGCAGCAGCGCCTCGCTCTTGTCCTTCGCCGGGTCGCCGATGATCACGGCCTTGCCGCCGCCGAGGTCGAGCCCGGCGAGCGCGTTCTTGTAGGCCATGCCGCGGGCCAGGTTCAGCACGTCCGCGAGGGCCTCGGCCTCGGACGCGTAGGGGTGGAAACGGGTGCCGCCGAGGGAGGGTCCGAGCGCGGTGGAGTGGATCGCGATGATCGCACGCAGTCCGCTGGGCTCGTCGTGGCAGTACACGATCTGCTCGGGTCCGCCGGGTGCGAAGTGGGAGTCGGTGGTCATGTCTGAAGGGGTCTCCTCGTCGAGACGTGCCGATGGCTCAAGCTCCGGTTCACAGGGCTCCGGGGGTCTCCCTCGGCCCTGGGTAAAGGGTAGATCCTCCAACGTCCAAGCGGCCGCACAGGGGTCTTCCGTTCTCCGCCAAGATCCAATATCGTTCGGTTTCACGTGGGTACAGTGGACAGGTCTGCTTAGCGCCGCACCGCCCGCCGCGCCCGGTTAGCTCCGGGTGCATGACGAAAAGTCACCATGCCGCCACTGTCCGCAAATGTGTGGCTCGCGCGGATCGTCCGCTTCCAGCGATTTGCCTCTTCTATGTATCGATTTCATAGACTTCGCGGCCAAGCGGCTCCGGATGGTGTACTTCTAGTTCTTGAACGACAAGCCGTTCGTCCGATTACCGGCACGCCCGACCTTGTACCTGAGACGGCATGACGGACCATCGGGGAGGATCCAGCGATCCGGCCCGTGCCGGGCCGGGCACCATGGAGATGGAGGAAGCCGCTCATGACCGCGCGCACGCCCGACGCTGAGCCGCTGCTGACCCCGGCCGAGGTGGCCACGATGTTCCGAGTCGACCCGAAGACGGTCACCCGGTGGGCCAAGGCGGGCAAGCTCACGTCGATCCGCACCCTGGGCGGGCACCGCCGGTACCGCGAGGCCGAGGTGCGGGCCCTGCTCGCCGGCATCCCGGCGCAGCGGGAGGCCTGATCCGCTTCGGCCCGTCCGGACGGACCCGGCAGCGGAACCAGCAGGACCCAGCAGTAACGCAGGACCGGCAACACCCGAAAGCCGTACCACCCACACCCGGTCACCGGTTCGGGCCCGGTGGCCGCGAGCGTCGCCGCACGACGCCCCAGGATCGCAAGCACGGCCCGCCCCCGTCGAGGGGGCGGGCCGTCGCGCGTTTCCGGGCGCTTGCGTGAGCACCCGGGCGAAACGGGCCAAACGCGGCTAACATCAAGGTGCGGGGCGAATGAGGCCTCGAAGACCACCGAGCCTGGGCCGGCACGCGCGGCCGGAAGGGTCCCGACCGGCATGAAGATCACCCACATAGCGCTGGACCGGCTGCGGCTGCCGCTGGACCCGGCGTTCCAGCCCGCCTGGGAGCCGGAGCCGTGGCCGGGATTCGAGACCACGCTCGTGCGGGTGCACACCGACGAGGGCGTCACCGGCGTGGCCACCGCCGCCGGGACGCTCGACGGCTTCGACGCGCACCGGCAGCTGTTCCTCGGCACCGATCCGCTCGACCTCGTGGCCCAGGTGCGCACGATCGAGACGCTCGGGCTGCGCGGCCCCGCGTACTGGTGGCTGGAGGCGGCCTGCTGGGACATCCTCGGCCAGGTCGCCGGACAGCCGGTCTCCGTGCTGCTCGGCAACGCGGCCAAGCGGCTGCCCGTCTACGCCTCGACCGGCGAGCTGCGTTCCCCGGCGGCACGCGCCGAATCCGCGCTGGCCCTGCGGGCGCACGGCTTCCGCGCGATGAAGATCCGGCTGGACCGGACCCGGCTGCGCGCGGGCGTCGAGTCGGTGCGGCGCACCCGCGAGGCCGTGGGCGACGACTTCGAGATCATGGTGGACCTCGGCGCGGCCGCCGGCGACCGCGCGCCGGACCTGGTGCGCACCCGCAAGCTCGTGGCCGAACTCGGCGAGCTCGGCGTGTTCTGGGTCGAGAATCCGCTGCCCTATCCGGATCTCCCCGGCTACAAGCGGCTGCGCGCCGACATCCCGCACGTGCGCATCGCGGCGGCCGGGCTGCACCGCTCGGTCCCGGAACTGCTGCGTTCGCTGGAGCTCGACGCCCTCGACGTCTACCAGATGGACGCCGTGCAGGCCGTCGGCATGCTGCGCGCCCGCACCCTCGGCGAACTCGCGCTGCTCAAGCACCGCCACTACACCCCGCACACGTGGACCGACGGCGTCGCGCTGCTCGCGAATCTCCACCTGGCAGCGGGAATCGGCGGCGGCCCGTACCTCGAGTTCCCCTGCGATCCGCCGACCTGGACGCCCGAGCGCCGCGACTTCATGCTCGCCGAGCCGCTGGATATCGACCCCGATGGGTTTCTGACCGTGCCGCAGAACCCTGGTTTGGGTGTCGAGCTGGACGAGGACGCGGTGGCTGCGTACCGGGTGTGTAACTAGCCTTATCCGAGATCCTCCCCAGGTATACAGTGCCTGACGCGGCTGTCACAGCCGCATGGGGATTCTGGGAGGGGATCTGATGCGTTCCACGCGCCGCGCCGCCACGGCCGCGGTCTCGATCTCGCTGGCACTGGCCGGCGTCACCGCGGCCCACGCGGACACCTCGACTGTTCTGTACGTGGACGGTCTGTCCACCACGTGCACCGATTCGGGCACCGGCACCGCCGCCGCGCCCTACTGCTCGATCCAGCCCGCCGCCGACGCGGCCCAGCCCGGCGACACGGTGGAGATCACGCCGACCGCGTACGTGGGCCAGCTGGACATCAAGTCCGTGGGCACCGCCGCCGCCCCGATCGTGTTCGAGCCGACGCCGGGAAGCAGCGGCGACGTCTCGATGGGGAACGGCGTCGGCCAGACCGGGCCGGTGCTCAACTTCGACGGGGCCGCGTACGTGTCCTTCGCGGGCGCGGCGATCACGCACATGTTCAACGCCGCCGGCGTGTACGCGAACGGCTCGTCGCACATCACGCTCAACGGGATCCACACGCTGCCCGTCGGAATCGCCGGACTCCACGTGACCGGCACGTCCTCGAACATCAGCCTCACCCGGAGCATCACCAACGGCGAGCAGATCGACTCGGGCAGCTCCGACGACGTCATCAGCACGAACGTCATCGACAGCAGCCTGCTCGTGATCAACGGTGCTCCGAACACGACCATCACGTCGAACACCTTCTTCGGTTCGTCGGCGGCGGAGACCAAGATCGGGATCACGGGCGGCTCCACCGGAACGACGATCGAGAACAACATCGTCCAGTACACGGGATCGACCACGGATCCGGCCATCTCGGTGGACTCGTCCTCGACGTCCGGCTCGACGATCGACTACAACGTCGTCTACACGTCCGCGACTCCGCTGCCCTACTCGTGGGGCGGGACCACGTACGCGACGGCCGCCGCCCTCGACGCGGCCACCGGACAGGGTGCGCACGACATCAACGCGAGCCCCGACTACGCCAACACCTACGGCACCATCACGTCTTCGGCGCCGCAGCTCAACTCGGCGAACAGCGCCGCACCGGGAGCGCTGAGCACGGACCTCTTCGGCAACAGCTGCTCCGCCGATCCCGCCATCGCCGTGACCGGAGCCGGATCGCCCGCGTACTGCGACCGCGGTGCCGAGCAGCAGACGTTCTCGACGTCCCTGGTGGCGAGCACGAACGCGCAGGGGCCGCTGGGTGTGGCGCTGAGCAGCAGCCTCGTCCAGACCACCACCTTCGGCACCGGCCTGAGCGAGACCGTCACCGCCGCTCCGACGCCCGCCGTCTCGTACACGATCAACTGGGGCGACGGCCAGACGCAGACGGTTCAGGGTTCGAGCACGGCGGCCGTGACCAGCACGCCGCACACGTACCCGGCGCCGGGCAAGTACACGGTCACCGACACGGCGAACCTGACCGACGGGACGACGATCGTGAAGACGGCCTCGGTCGCCACGACGGCTTCCAGCTTCACGGCGATCAGCCCGCAGCGGATCATGGACACCCGCACCGGGACCGGCGGCCTGCAGGGCTACCTGTACGCGGGCGGTTGCTACGGCCTGCAGGTGACGGGCGTGGACGGGATTCCGGCCGGGGCGACGTCGGTCGCGGTGAACCTGACCGCCACCAGCACCGGCGGCAGCGGCGTGTTCACCCTGACCTCGGGCAACGCCTCGAACCTGAACTTCAGCGCCGGGCAGACCGTGGCCAACAGCGCGATCGTGCCGCTGTCCTCGACCGGCGTGCTTCCGGTGTGCCTGAACGGCAACGCCAGCACGTACGCCCAGGCGATCGTGGACGTGACCGGCTACTTCACGCAGAGCACCGGGGCCGGCTACCAGGCCGCGACGCTGAAGCGGATCCTGGACACCCGCTCCGGCACCGGCGCGCCGGAGGCGAAGGTCGGTCCGAAGACCGGGCTGTCCGTGCCGATCACCGGCGTGGACTCGATCCCGGCCGGGGCGACCGCGGTGGCCGTGCACGTGACCGAGACCAACGCGACCGGCAACGGCTGGATCGCCGCCCAGCCGGACGGCGCCGGGGGCCCGACCACGTCCAGCCTGAACTACGCCAAGGGCCAGACGATCTCGAACACGGTCATCGTGCCGATCGCGAAGGACGGCTCGATCGAGCTCTACAACGGTTCGCCCACCGGCTCCGTCGACCTGATCGCGGACGTCTCCGGCTACTTCGCCACGTCGGCGGACGGCTACTTCGTGCCGGTCACCTCGTACCGCGCGGTGGACACGCGGCAGACCGGCTACGCACTCGGCAGCGACGGAGACGAGGCGTTCCCGCTCAACACCATCAACGCCGGGGCGCTCCAGGGGCTCCCGGCGGGCGTGTCCCTCGCGGTGAACCTGACGGCCACCGACGAGACCGCGGGCGGCTCGCTGATCGCCTACCCGGCCGGCACCCCCATGCCGAACACCTCGGCGCTGAACTTCGGCAAGGGTGAGAACGTCGCCGGATTCGGCCTGTTCGCCACCGTCGGCGCCGCCGACGCGCTGAGCGTCTACAACGACTCGCCGGGCTCGACCGACCTGGTCGCCGACGTGTTCGGGTACTTCACGAACTGACCGCTTGTTGATCCGCTGACGGCGGCGTGGCTTCGGCTACGCCGCCGTCAGCAGTTTTCTGATCCGCTTCTCGGACACGGTCGTCGCGGTGCCGATCTGCTGGGCGAACAGGCTGACCCGGAACTCCTCGATCAGCCAGCGCGCCTGGTGCAGTTCGGCGCTCGGACGACGGCCGCGCGGCACGCGGCTGAGTGCGTCCTCGTATTCGCGCTGCAGCTGCTGCACCTTGGCGAGGTTCGCCTGGTCGCGGTACGGGTCGTCGTTCATCTTGTCGAGCCGGTACGCGATCGCCCGCAGGTAGCGTGGAAGGTGGCGCAGCTGCTCGTAGCCGGTCGCCGAGATGAAGCCCTTCGGCAGCAGTTGGGCCATCTGCGTCTGCACGTCGGTGAGCGAGGGCAGCAGCGCGAGGCTCGCCTTCCCCTTGAGGCGACGGTCGAGTTCGTGCGCGGCGGCGAGGGTGTCGGCGACGATGACGAGCGCGTTCTCCGCGATCTCGGCCACGTCGGCGCGCACCTTCTCGCGCAGCGCCGCGAATCCCGCCTCGTCCCAGACCGGGCCGCCGTTCTGTTCCATCAGGTAGTCGGCGGCGCAGGCGACGCAGTCCTCGAACAGGAGCGGGACCGGGCCGTAGGGGTTCGTGCCGAGCGCGAGCTTCTGCTTGTTGTCGAGCGCGGCGAGCATTCCCTTGACCGGCGACGGGATGTTGAGCAGCAGCAGGCGGCGCACGCCGAGCCACATCGCGTCCGCCTGCTCCTCGGGCGTGTCCAGCAGCTTGAGCGCGACCGCCTGTCCTTCGTCGACCAGCGTCGGGTACGCCTTCATCGCGACGCCGCGCTGATGCTGCTCGTAGACGTGCGCGACGGGCCCGAAGTTCCAGGTCTTCAGGCCGGTGCGCTCGATGTCGTCGGCGGCCGAGGACAGCGATTCGCGCAGCTTCGGCTTCAGCTTCTCCTTGAGGGCGACCAGGTCCTTGCCCTCGGCGAGCTTGCGGTTGCGCTCGTCGATGATGCGGAAGGTCATCGTCAGGTGCTCGGGCAGCCGGGCCAGATCCCAGTCGGAGCGGTCGAGGTCGCGGGCACCCATCCGGCGCATCTCACGCTCGAGGCCGTCGAGCAGGGATCCCTCGCGCGCCGGCAGTTTTTCGAGGAGCGCCTTCGCGTAGTTCGGTGCGGGGACGAAGCTGCGGCGGATCGGCTTGGGCAGGGACCGGATCAGCTCGGTGACCAGTTCCTCGCGCAGTCCGGGGATCTGCCAGTCGAAGCCCTCCGGCTCGACCTGGTTGAGGACCGCGAGCGGGATGTGCACGGTGACGCCGTCCGCGTCGGCTCCCGGCTCGAACTGGTAGGTGAGCTTGAAGCGGAGTTTTCCCTGCCGCCAGACGTTCGGGTACTGCTCCTCGGTGACGGCGGCCGCGTTCTCGTTGACGAGCATCGAGCGCTCGAAGGAGAGCAGGTCCGGCGTCTCCCGCTGCGCCTTCTTCCACCAGGTGTCGAAGTGCCGTGCGGAGGTGCAGTCGGCGCCGACGCGCTGGTCGTAGAAGTCGAACAGCGTCTCGTCGTCCACGACGATGCCGCGGCGCCGCGCGCGGTTCTCGAGCTCCTCGACTTCCTTCAGGAGCTTGCGGTTGTCGTGGAAGAACTGGTGCCGGGTCGTCCATTCGCCGTAGACCAGCGCGTGCCGGATGAACAGCTCGCGGCTGAGCTCGGGATCGATCTTGCCGTAGTGGATCTTGCGTTGGGCGACGATCGGGATGCCGTAGAGCGTGACCTTCTCGTAGGCCAGGACGCTCTCCTCGGCCTTCGACCAGTGCGGCTCGCTGTAGCTGCGCTTCACGAGATGCCCGGCGAGCTCCTCGATCCACTCGGGCTCGATGCGTGCCGCGACGCGTCCCCACAGCCGCGTCGTCTCCACGAGTTCGGCCGCCATGACCCAGCGCGGCGACTTCTTGAACAGCGACGAGCCGGGGAAGATGGCGAACCGCGCGTTGCGGGCGCCGAGGTATTCGCGCTTCTCCGGGTCGTACATGCCGAGGTGCGACAAGAGTCCTGAGAGCAGAGCTCTGTGCACAGCCTGTGGATGAGCGGCTACCGAGTTGGGAACGACGTCGAGGTCGCGGATCGACTGACGCAGCTGCGCGTGCAGGTCCTGCCACTCGCGGATGCGCAGGTAGTGCAGGAACTCGTTCTTGCACAGCTTGCGGAACTGGTTCGAGGAGAGCTCCTTCTGCTTCTCCTTGATGTAGTCCCAGAGCTTGAGGTACGTCAGGAAGTCGGACTGCGCTTCCTTGTCCACAAAGCGCGCATGGCTCTGCGAGGCCTGCATCTGCTTGTCCACAGGCCGTTCGCGCGGGTCCTGGATCGAGAGCGCGGACGCGATCACGAGGACCTCGTTCAGGCAGCCGTTGCCGTCGGCCTCGATGACCATGCGCGCGAGACGCGGATCGACAGGGAGCCGGGCCAGCTTGCGGCCGACGCCGGTGAGCGTGGGACGCGCGTCCGGCGACGTGGGCTCGATCGCGCCGAGCTCGTGCAGCAGGTCGAGGCCGTCCTTGATGTTGCGGCGGTCCGGCGGCTCGACGAACGGGAATCCGGCGATGTCGCCGAGCCCGATGTTCGTCATCTGCAGGATGACCGAGGCCAGGTTCGTGCGCAGGATCTCCGGCTCGGTGAACTCGGGCCGCGCGTCGAAGTCGGCCTCGGAGTAGAGCCGGATGCAGATACCGTCCGACGTACGTCCGCAGCGGCCCTTGCGCTGGTTCGCCGAGGCCTGCGACACCGGCTCGATCGGCAGCCGCTGCACCTTGAGGCGATGGCTGTAGCGGGAGATGCGCGCCGTACCCGGATCGATGACGTACTTGATGCCGGGGACGGTCAGCGAGGTCTCGGCGACGTTCGTGGCCAGCACGACGCGCCGTTCGCTGTGCGGCTGGAAGACGCGGTGCTGCTCGGCGCTGGACAGCCGTGCGTAGAGCGGGATGACCTCCGTGCGCCGCAGCTGCAGCTTGCCCAGCGCGTCCGCGGTGTCCCGGATCTCCCGTTCGCCACTGAGGAAGACGAGGATGTCGCCGTCGCCCTCGGCCTGCAGTTCGCCGACCGCGTCGCAGATCGCCTGCACCTGGTCGCGGTCCGGGTCGCCGTCCGGGTCTTCGAGGTCGACGATCGGCCGGTAGCGCACCTCGACCGGATACGTCCGGCCCGAGACCTCGACGATCGGCGCGGGTTTCCCGTCGGCCGAGGCGAAGTGCGCGGCGAAGCGCTCGGGATCGATCGTGGCCGAGGTGATGATGACCTTGAGGTCGGGTCGGCGCGGCAGCAGTTGCCTGAGATAGCCCAGGATGAAGTCGATGTTGAGGCTGCGTTCGTGCGCCTCGTCGATGATGAGCGTGTCGTATTGCAGCAGGTCGCGGTCGTGCTGGAGCTCGGCCAGCAGGATGCCGTCGGTCATCAGCTTGACCAGCGTGTCCGCGCCGCCCTTGTCGGTGAACCGGACCTTGTAGCCGACGACGGCGCCGATCTCGGTCTTCAGCTCGTGCGCGATGCGTTCGGCCACGGTGCGCGCGGCCAGTCGGCGCGGCTGGGTGTGCCCGATGACGCCGCGCAGCCCGCGGCCGAGTTCCAGGCAGATCTTCGGGATCTGCGTCGTCTTCCCGGAGCCGGTCTCGCCCGCGACGATCACCACCTGGTGGTCCCGGATCGCCGCGAGGATCTCGTCCCGCTTGCCGCTGACCGGCAGGTTCTCCGGGTACTCGATCGGCGGCACGGCCTCGGCGCGGGCGGCGAGCCGGGCTATGGCGGCGTCGATCTGCCCGGCGATCTCGGTCGCGATCGCCGCGGCGGCCTCCGGCTTGCGCACCCGGCGCGCCCCGTCGATCCGGCGGCGCAGCCGGGCCGCGTCGCGCGGGGGCAGCTCCGGCAGCCGGGAGCGCAGGTCGTCCAGGGTGGTGGTGGGTCCATGAGCGCACATGACGGATCCAGCATAGGTGGACCGGGCCCCGGATCGCTCCAGGTTATCCGGCTCTTGCAAATGAAAACGGTTTTCACTAGCCTGAAGCCGCAACGCAGGTTAAAATGATGTTCATTCTCAGCCTTTGGGGGCACCTCCCATGACGATCAAGCCCAGGGTCACGCTCGCCGCGGTGGGCGCGATGACCGCACTGGTCACCGCCGCCTGCTCGACGACCGCGCCCGGCACCGCCTCCTCCGCCGCGACCGGCGGCAGCACGAAGATCACCGTGGTCGCCGCGGAGAACTTCTGGGGCTCGATCGCCGCGCAGCTCGGCGGATCCAAGGTCACCGAGTCCGCGATCATCACCAACCCGGACACCGACCCGCACTCCTACGAGGCGACCGCGGCCGACGCCCGGACCATCGCGAGCGCGCAGCTGTTCATCCAGAACGGGATCGGCTACGACTCGTCCTGGGCGCCCGGCCTGGTGTCGGCGAACCCGAACTCGGCGCGCAGCGTGCTGACCGTCGGCGACGTGCTCGGGCTCAAGGCCGGCGACAACCCGCACCAGTGGTACTCGCACGCGAGCGTCTACAAGGTCATCGACGCGATCACGGCCGAGTACCAGAAGATCGATCCCGCCGACGCGTCCTACTTCGCGCAGCAGAAGGCGGCCTTCGAGGGCACCACGCTGGCCGAGTACAACCAGCTCGAGACCACGCTGAAGTCGAAGTACGCGGGCACGCCGATCGGCGCCTCCGAATCGATCGTCTCGCCGCTCGCCGACAGCCTCGGCCTGGACATGCTCACGCCGTACTCCTTCCTCAAGGACATCAGCGAGGGCACCGACCCGACGTCCGCCGACAAGGCGACCATCGACCAGCAGATCAAGAACAAGCAGATCAAGGTCTACGTCTACAACTCGCAGAACTCCACGCCGGACATCCAGGCGCAGGTCAAGCTGGCGCAGCAGGAGGGCATCCCGGTGACCACCGTTACCGAGACGCTCTCCCCGGCGGGCGACAGCTTCCAGCAGTGGATGGTCGGCGAGCTCCAGAACCTGCAGACCGCGTTGGCCAAGGCGACAGGACACTGATGATGATCGACGACTCCGACGCCCCCGTCATCACGCTGCACGACGCGGCCGTCTCCCTCGGCGGACGCCGGCTGTGGAGCGGCGTGGACCTCACCGTGCACCCGGGCGAGTTCGTGGCCGTGCTCGGCCCGAACGGCGTCGGCAAGTCGACGATGATCAAGGTACTGCTGGGCACGCTGCCGGTCGCGGCCGGCAGCGTGAGCGTGCTCGGTCACCGGCCCGGCGCGGCCGGCGAGCAGATCGGCTACCTGCCGCAGCGCCGCAACTTCGACGCCTCGCTGCGGATCCGCGGCGAGGACGTGGTGCGGCTCGGCCTGGACGGCGACCGCTGGGGGGTGCCGCTGCCCTTCGCGCGCCGGTTCAGCGCCGCGCGGCAGGCGGCGGACGCCCGGGTGCGCGAGGTGATCGAACTCGTCGGCGCCTCCGGCTACGCGCACCGGCCGATCGGCGAGTGCTCCGGCGGCGAGCAGCAGCGGCTGCTGATCGCGCAGGCCCTCGTGCGCCGGCCTCGGCTGCTCCTGCTCGACGAGCCGCTGGACTCGCTGGACCTGCCGAACCAGGCCGGGATCGCCGCGCTGATCCACCGGATCTGCCGGGAGGCGGACGTGGCCGTCGTCATGGTGGCGCACGACGTGAACCCGATCCTCAGCTACCTCGACCGCGTCGTCTACATCGTCGGCGGCGGCGCGGCCTCCGGCCCGGCGACCGAGGTCATCACCACGGAGACGCTGACCCGGCTGTACGGCACGCCGGTCGAGGTGCTGCGCGCCGTGGACGGACGGCTCGTCGTGGTCGGCGGTCCCGAGGCGCCCGCGCTGCACAGCGATCGGCACGACCATCACGGTGACCGACACGAGGCACTGCGGTGAACCCTGGATTCACGTGGAACATCATCACCGATGTGCAGTGGATGTGGTCCCTGCCCTCGATGGTGAACGCCTTCCGGGCCGGACTCGCCGTCGCGCTGCTGGCCGGCGTGATCGGCTGGTTCATGGTGCTGAGACGCCAGAGCTTCGCCGGACACTCCATCGCCGTCACGGGTTTCCCGGGCGCAGCCGCCGCCGTGTATCTCGGCCTCAGTGCGACGCTCGGCTACTTCGGCTTCTGCATCGGCTCGGCCCTGGTGATCGCGCTGCTCTCACGCGGCAGCGGAACCGGCGTCGGCGAGCGTGCGCACTCGTCCGCGCTGATCGCCGTCGTTCAGGCGTTCGCGCTCGCACTCGGCGCCGTCTTCCTCGACCTGTACGGCGGATTCCTCAGCAGCACGTCGGCGTTCCTGTTCGGCAACTTCCTCGGTATCACGAGCGAGGACGTGCTCACGCTCACACTCGTCGCCGTCGTGGTCCTGCTGGTCATGCTGCTGATCGGCCGCCGCCTGCTGTTCGCCTCGATCGACCCCGCCGTCGCGGCCGCGCGCGGCGTCTCCGTACGCACGCTGAACGTCGTCTTCCTGGTACTGCTCGGCGCGACCGTCGCCGAGGTCTCCAAGTTCACCGGCTCGCTGCTCGTGTTCGCGCTGCTGGTCATGCCCGCCGCGACGGCCCAGGTGCTGACCGCGCGGACGGGTCTCAGCCTGCTGCTCACCGTCGTGATCGGCGTGCTGGTCACCTGGTTCGGCCTGGCCTGGGCCTACTTCGGCAACCAGGCCACCGGATTCACGATCACCTCGCTCGCCTTCGCGTGCTACGTCCTGGCGTACGCGGCGAAATCGGCGCGGCGGCACTCGTTCCGGCCGGAGGTGGCGTGAGCATGTTCCACGACTCCTATATGGTGACCGCCCTCGTCGCCGGTACCGGAATCGCGCTCGCCTGCGGCCTCGTCGGGTACTTCATCGTGCTGCGCGCCCAGGTCTTCACCGGCGACGCCCTGTCCCACGTCGCGTTCACCGGAGCGCTCGCCGCCCTGGCCTTCGGGATCGACCTGCGCGTCGGCCTGTTCGTGGGCTGCGTGCTGATCGCCGTGCTGTTCGGCGCGCTGGGGCGACGCGGCCGCGCGGACGACGTCGTGATCGGCAACGTGTTCGCGTGGATCCTCGGCCTCGGCGTCTTCTTCATGACCCTGTACACGACGAACCAGTCCGGCTCCGCGAACTCCAGCGGCAACCAGACCGTGAACGTGCTCTTCGGGTCCATCCTCGGCATCTCGTCCGGCCAGGCCCTGACCGCGCTGCTGATCGGCGTCGGCGTCAGCCTCGTCGTGTTGTCGATCGCCCGCCCCCTGCTCTTCGCCACCCTCGACGAGGCGGTGGCGGCAGCGCGCGGCGTCCCGGTCCGGCTGCTCGGCTACGCGTTCCTGGTGCTGATCGGCGTGACCGCGGGCGAGGCCAGCCAGGCGGTCGGCTCGATGCTGCTGCTCGGCCTGCTCGCCGCCCCCGCCGGAACCGCGCTGCTCGTCACCGACCGCCCGTTCGTCGGCCTGGCCGTCTCGGCGGTACTCGCCGTATTCGATGTCTGGTTCGGTCTGACCCTGTCCTACTTCGTGCCGAACACGCCCACGAGCTTCTGGATCATGACGGTGGCCACGGCGGCGTACGCTGCTGCCGTGGCATATTCGCGGATCTCCCAGCGGCGCAGTCCGCGCGCGGCCGCGGCGACGGACGCCGCGTGAGCACCGACGCCGCCGACGACTACCTGCTGCGGCATCTCGAGGAAACCGGCGTCGACCTGACCGGAACCGTCGTCGTGCTCGGCGACCGCACCGGCGAACTGCTGGCCGCGCTGCCGGTGAAGGACACCCGGCCGGTGCTGATCACCGACTCGTACCTGGCGATGGAGGCCGCGCGTGCCCTCGTCGGCGACTCCGCGAGGCTGCTGAGCACGCAGGACGAGCCCCCGGAGCGCATCGACGTGCTGCTGGTGCGGGTCCCCAAGATCCACGCCCTGCTGGAGGACCAGCTGCACCGGCTGGCCCCGCGGCTGCACGCGAACTCGGTCGTCGTCGGCACCGGCAAGGCGACCGAGATCCACACCTCGACGCTGAACCTCTTCGAGCAGCTCGTCGGCCCGACCCGCACGTCGCTCGCCGTGCGCAAGGCCCGCCTGATCTTCACCTCGCCCGAGATCACCGCCGCCGACCGCCCGCGCAACCCGTGGCCGCTGACTTATCCACTGCCTGTGGACAGAAAACTCGGCGCCATCGCGGGCCGCGACGTCACCAACTACGCGGGCGTCTTCTGCGCCGACCGCCTCGACATCGGCACGCGCTTCTTCCTGCAGTACCTCCCCGTGACCCACGGCGGCGACCACATCGTCGACCTCGGATGCGGCAACGGCGTCATCGGAACCGCCGCCGCACTGGCGAATCCGACCGCCCAACTCACCTTCATCGACGAGTCGTACCAGGCTGTCGCCTCCGCCAAGGCCACGTTCGAATCCAACGTCGCCACCTCCGTCGACGCCCAGTTCGTCGTCGGCGACGCGATGTCCCCCATCCCGGACGCGAGCACCGATCTCGTCCTCAACAACCCGCCCTTCCACACCCACCGCGCCACCACCGACCTCGTCGCCTGGCGCATGTTCACCGGCGCCCGCCGCGCCCTGCGCCCCGGCGGCCAACTCTGGGTCGTCGGCAACCGGCACCTCGGCTACCACGTCAAGCTCCGCAAGATCTTCGGCAACTGCGAGACCGTCGCGGGCAGCCCCAAGTTCGTCATCCTGCGTTCTGTCAGATGAAGATGTTTTGATGGGGTGATGGAGCCCCCTGTCATCCGCTTCACCGTGGCCACGCCGCTGCCCTCCGGCCGCATGCGCGTGGCCGCAACCGCGCAGGGCGTGATCTGGGCCGCGTTCCACGAGAACGACACGGAGCAGATGCCCGAAGGCCTGGACCTCGCCGCCGACCAGGTGACGGCCGACCGCCGCGCCCGAGCCGTCACCGAACGCCTGACCGCGTACTTCGACGGCACCTGGCGCAGCCCGCGCTTCGAACTGCCCATCGACTGGTCCCTCACCTCCAACCTGCAGCGCAGAGTCCTGCAATGCCTGGAGGCCACCGTCCCCTACGGCGAGACCATCACCTACGGCGCACTCGCCGACCGCTCGGGCGCCTTCGACCCAGACGTGGCCCGCACCGGCCAAGCCGCCCGCCTCGTCGGCACCGTCATGGCCACCACCCCGATAGCCATCCTCATCCCCGCCCACCGCGTCATAGCCGCCGACGGCCTGGGCGGCTTCGGCAACACTCCCGACGCCCTCCCCACCAAACGCTGGCTGCTCACCCTGGAAGGCGCGCTCCCCCCGACCCTCGACTGGGACGGCCCGGACCTGCCGTAGCGGGCCCCGCACTCACGCAGTGCGAGGCCCGCCACGTCGTCAGAGTCGTCAGCGTCGTCAGAGAACCTGGTAGCCCTGACCATCCGGGTTGATACCGGAGTTGCCGCGCCTGCGGTGATGCTCAACGCCCCGCGCGAGGCGATTGCGCGCGGCGAGCCACCGGTCCTGTTCCGCCGGGGTCACGCCGCAGGCCGCGGTATAGGCGCGCAGCGTCTCGGGCTTGGGGAGCTTGTTCTTACGGTTCAGCATGTCCGAGACGGTGGACTTGGCGAGCCACACGACCCGGCCGCCCGTCTCATCGGCCGTCAGCTTCTTGGACTGCTCCTCGAGTTCGCGCAGGTTCAGTCCGCTCCAGCGCTGCAGAAGTCGCAGCGCCTCGACGAAATCCGGGATGGTGCCGATCCCGCTGGGGCTCGGCGGCGTGAACCCGTGCTTGGACCGAGTGCCCGACCCGGTGCCCGTGCCCGCCGTCAGCGCCGGGCGGCTGCCGGGCACCAGTTGGTACGGCGGGCGCAACTGGTCCTCGATGCTCCCCGACCGCACGCGCAGGGTGCCGTCGTCCGAAACGACCACGGCAGCACGCGCGGTCGTCTGCCCATAGTCGAACTCGAACGGAGCCGGTTCGGTGCGCGGCCGGCGCAGCGCTTCCGACACCGCGCGGCGCGGCCCACGTTGCGCCGCCGTGCCGACCGCATTGGTGACGACCGGCTTCGTGAGCGCCGCGTACAGCGCTTCGAAGAAGCCGGCGCCCGCATGCGCGTGGCCCCACAGGACTTCCTGGACCAGCGGGCGCGCGAACTCGGCGATCGGCGGCGAACCGGCGGCGCTGTAGAGCATCCGCACCAGGTAGCGCCATTCCGCGGCCTGCAGCACGGCGGCCGGAAGTCCGACGGCGTGCGAGTTTCCGCGCATGGAGCGGGTTTCGTCTTCCGGCGAACTGAGGGCGAAGTCCATCTCAGGCCCCGTTCAGTCGGTGGACGATCTCGGTGCCGATGTACCCGGCGCCCGCGAGGACCTCGAGCACCACGCCGATCGGGGTGCCGAAGCCGACGAGGACCGCGGCCAGCACCAGCACCACGGCGACCAGCACGGCCGCCCAACGCGGCGGAGGCGACGTGAGCGCACTCGACGCACTCGGTTCGATCGGCTCGGGCGGCTCGGGCGGCTCGGGAGTCGCATTGGGCACCGAGGCCGCCTCGCCCGGTGCCCATGAGGGTGTTATCACTGCCCTGATCCTGCCTTCCGGGTCCCGCGGGACCCTGAGGTCGATCCACCCGTGACCGGCGGCCGCGGGTGCCCGCCGTGACCGGCGCTCAGGAGAGGCGCCGGTCACGGCGGATGCCTGGTACGCGGTTGACGCAGCGCACCGTGCGCACCGCTGTGAATCCGAGGACTGCGAGACCTCTCGGCAGCGACGCGTTGCTACAGCTTGCCACCGCACAGCGACAAACGAGCGGTACAGACCACTGATGTGTCACCCACCGTCCACCCGCCGTCTCGTTCAGTACTCACGCGTAGGGAAGTCGACCGTTAATCCGGACGAGTGAATCGCCGCAGCTCCCGCGACCGCCCGCCGCCTTTCCGTCCGAACTTCCCGCCCCACAAGACAATCCCTTGCCACCTGTACGAGCCCCCACGCAAGCCCCCCGGCGGACGAAACCCGGACAACGTCTCGCCAAGTCCCCAAGAAGTCCGCCAGAACGCGTTTTCCCGGACAAGCGTCCGACGCCCTGTCCGACTACAACCCGTCGAACATCCGAACCCGCAGCTAGAACCCGAATTCCGGCCGCCCCCGCAGCGGACTTGTCCGAAGGAAGGGTACGTCCGGCATCAGGCGGGGGAAGCTGTCCGAGGGGCCCGCACACGCTGCGGATCCCGGGCGCCACCGCCGCCGGACCGCGGCGCCGACGCCCGTCTTCGGTCGTTCTGCCTGGTACGCACCAAGACGCAATGCGGGGCGGTTCCCAACTGCGAGGGGAACCGCCCCGAACTCTTCCCACCGCAGTTCAGCGCGCCCCGGATCCTCCCGTGGGGCGGCGGAAAACCTGTGGAGGCGTAGGCCGCGGATCACTACCGTACGGGCGATGACCAACCCTTCAGGCTTCGGTTCCGGCAGCCTCCTCACGTTCATGTCGCCCCTGTCCGACGAGCGCGCCGACCGGCTCGCCGCCGAACTCACCGCCCGCGAACCGAAGACGGTGATCGACATCGGCTGCGGCTGGGGTGAACTGCTGCTGCGCGTGCTGGAAGCCGCCCCACAGGCTCGCGGTATCGGCGTAGAGACGCACGGCCCCGACGTGGAACGAGCACACGGCAACGCGGCGGAACGCGGTCTGCAGGACCGGGTCACGTTCATCAAAGGCGACGCCAAGGAGCACCTCTCGCCGGCGGACCTCGTCATCAACTCCGGGGCGTACCAGGTCTTCGGGAGTATCGCGGACGCACTCGCAGCCATCCGACCGCTGGTGAACCCCGGCGGCCGACTGCTTTTCGCCTGCGAAATATGGGAACGCACCCCGACTGCCGAAGAACTCGCCGCCATGTGGCCCGGCACCACAACCAACACGTGCCTCTACCTTCCGGACGTCGTCGATCTGGCCGTGGCCGCGGGATTCCGCCCGCTGAACATCGAGATGTCCACCCGCGGCGAGTGGGACCGGTTCGAAGCGGGCTACGCGGCGAGCTCGGAGGAATGGCTGCTGGCCAACGGCGACCACGCCGAAGCCGACGCCGTGCGCGCCGAACTCGACGCACACCGCACAAGATGGCTCCGAGGATCACGCGAAACGATGGGCTACGCCTACCTGACCCTCGGCGTCCCGCGCTCTTAAGGCACCCAACTCGGCGCGGAACACTCCCGTTCAAAGCGAAAAGCCCGGCGATCAATTCGTTGATCACCGGGCTTTTCGCGTTCGGAGCGGGTGACGGGAATCGAACCCGCGCTGTCAGCTTGGGAAGCTGAAAGAGTCAGCGCCGGGCTGTATGACGTTAGGCCAGGTGAGACCCCTGTTTCGCTGCCTGCACGACCACGTTAGCGCGCCTCGGCATCGTTCTGGCCCGCGTCTGGCCCACAGGTCCGGAATCTGCCGCTCTTTCGCCCGTCCGAGAATGCGTCGATCGCCACGAAGGCTTGGGTCAGACGGAACGATCCAGAGCCGGCGTGGGCCCGGCGGTAGTCGCTGGCCCGTTGCTCCTGATGTGCTCGCATGTTCGAGCACCACCCGCGAACGCCGCCCCCGTCTCGGCGGACATGGCCGCGAAAAACCTGGAGCCGTCCGGCGATTGGCCGGACGTAGCCCAAGAGTAGTCTGGGCCATCACGCAGCGCTCTGAGGATCAGCCGACGGCCGTAGCCCTGGCGATGGACACCGACGTCAAGCGAAATCTTGCAGATGACGGCGCGTCGGCAAGCGTGGCACACTCTCCACACCAGCCGACCCCGGTCGAAGCCAGTCTGGTCGTACATGTAGAGCTCCCGAAATCCCGCCGGCCACGCCTCCGCGTAGGAGACGAACCGCATGGGCTCAGACCTGGTCCTCCACAGCCACAAGCGCCATCGCCAAGGCGCCAGCCGCTCAGGTGTGGGAGGCATCTGCGCGTCTCCTTCCGGTGCGTAGTTCGGCATGCAGTCGCCGCTCAACTCTGCTCCACGAAGTGGATGCCTGCAAGCCTGACCGCGAAACTCTGCCGGTGATTCGGCTGCCCCCACTGGTGTGCGGTGGTTGCGTTCGGGAACCAGCACCAACCTGCTTCGTCGCCTTAGAATCCAGTGATCAATGGAGATATAAACGATGCAAGCATCCGCGACCCCTGTGCTAATATCGCGCCCATGGAGAGTTTTGAGAGTGAGGGTTTCTTCTGGCTGCCGAGTGCGCCAGACTCTCGCGTTATTGGCCGCCTGGTTTACAATGCCGCCGAAGGCGGAACCCTCACGCTGTTCGGCTCTCTGAGCGGCCAGTCCGTAATGTTCTCCAACCAGCAGCCACCTTCTATCATGGTGCATGGTGTTGCCAGCAAGGAGGAGCTCACTCTTCTCAATTGCTTTTCGTCCGGCACGCAGATCGAGCACCCGCCTGGCATCATGAAGGAGACATTCCATGTCGGACAAGTGCTCACCGGGGCGTGGTTCGAAGACGAAAATGATCTCGTGTTCGATGAGTTCGTGGTCGAGTTCGACCAGCTTTCCCAGTGGGTCGGCCGAACCGGGCTGAAGCTCGAAGCAGATACTCGATTGCCGAACGATTATTCGACGCTTCTCCGCTGGCGCGTTACGTACGACGTGCTCCCGGACGAAGAGGTTCAGCTTCCGGACGGCCGGGAACTGCGCCTTGCGTTCAGCTGGTCAATTAACGGAGATCGAGTTACGTCGCTCGCTCTGGGGCAGTCGACGTCTCTTGTGCTCAAGTATCCTGAGTGCAAGCCTCTTGAGGAGGTACAGACCGACCTCAATGGCCTTCAGGACCTGATCACACTTGCCATGGACGCACCAGCGCTGCCTAACGTTGTGTCGCTATACCGGTCGGACCTGACCCGGGAGCTCGGCTCCGGAAGGCAGGTTCCCGTAAGAATTGGCTACGGAAACCCCAATAGTGCAGAACATGTACGAGAGAAGGAGCCGCAAGGTAAACATAAAGTCTTCTTCCCGTTCGCTGACCTCGGTGGCGTGGAAGCTATAGGGCGGTGGATTGACGTCTCACGCACCTATCGTCCTGTACTTGGCGCGCTACTTACTCTCCGTTATTCCGCCCGTCTCTACCAAGAGAATCGATATCTGAATGTCTTGAACGCTGCGGAAACATTTCACCGCAGCAAGTTTCCCAACGCTATCGAGCCGCCGGAAGTGTACAAGGCTCGAAAGCGGAAGCTCGTCGCCCTAGTGAAAGCTACTGTCGGTCGCCAGGTTTCAGCCTGGCTGGGCGATCAGCTTGCCTATGGAAATGAGCCACGCCTGCGTCGCCGTCTTGAAGAGCTAGCATCTTATGCGGGTGCGCCATTTGCTGAATTGGTAGGCGACGTCAGCACCTGGGCTGAAGTGGCAACAGCGACGCGCAACCGCATGACGCATAATGAGGATGGGCTAACTCCTGTACACGAGCCAGGAGATATCTATATGATTGCCGACTCCGTGTATGTGCTTGTGATGCTCTGCTTGCTGCGAGAGTGCCAGGTAGCCGATCAGCCATTGTCGAAGCTGTCAGAGGCTAATCGAATGCACTTCTTGCGTAGCAAGCTTGTCGGCGCCATTGACCGGTGCGGCGCGTCGTTCATTCGCGGCTGGGAAAAGAAGCGAGCCCGACGGAGTGCGTCGGGAACAAGTGACTGACTCTGGCAGGGTTGTCGACTTGCCCAACGGCTTAGCGACAACCCTCTTCTACTAGGCGCCAGATCCACCTTCCTCAAGGGAGCGCGCGTGCGTCATCCACCGAACGGATCCCACTCGCTCTCCAGAATCGAGTGCGTCACCGAGTCACGCCGCGCGTCATGGGTAAATACGTGATCTCTTATCCGGCCCTCTTCGATCATGCCGTTCTTGAGCATGACAGCGGCAGACGCGAGGTTCTTCCTGTCCGACTGGCGAAGGCGATTGACGCAGCGCAGCACGGCCTGAACGCCACTCATAACCGCCGTCCCCGTCTCAGCAGGCATAGCGGCTCATCGGACTTAACCGTGGCAGTGATACTTGAGCTTTTGCGGGGCAGGGTGGTTCGCCGCATCGCCCGCGACCAGTTCGAAGACCCATCATTCCTCGGCTCGTTCGCGGGATCCCGATCCCTGGACGTCATCGAGCGCCTTCTCCTTCGACTGGCGCGTTCCGTCCGGCCATTTCGTCGTCCGATCACTGCGGATCGAATGCAGCGATGCCCCCTCAAGAACCGCCGCTGAGAGGTCACAGCCGCGGAGATCGGCGTGTGCAAGATCCGCGCCCGACAAGTCGGCGCCAGACAGATCCGCATCCCGGAGATCAGCGTGGGTGAGGTCGGCGCGCAGCAGCCTGGCCCCACCCGCGTCAGCTCCACGCATCACGACACCGCCGAGTCTCGCGTCGTCTGCGACGGCCCATTCCAGCACCGCGCGGTCGAGATTCGCGCCGGTCAAGCGTGCGCCGATAAGTGAGGCGCGGCTAAGGTCAGCATTTTCGAGTTTCACACCGACCAGATCAGCGCCGCTCAGATCCACGCCCGCGAGCTGCGCCCCAGCAAGGTCGGCTCCGATCAGCCGCGCTCCTGCCAAAGCCCCCTCCGCGAGCCATCCGCGGCTGTCCAGCTCCAGCAGGGCCCGCCCCGCGACGCTGTGATCAGAACTCGCGCACTCGCGCACCAGTTGCCGCCGCCGCTCCGCATCGTCTCGGAGCCGGGCTGACCTGTCGATCAGCAGGACGACGATCGCAGCGCCGACCAAATCGGCACCTGAGTTGGGGTAGACCTCGAAGACGAACTCCTTCGGCCACCAGCCGCGCGGGTAGTTGTAGCCCGCAATCAGCACCATCAGCCCAGCGAGCGCGCAGACGATACCCACTCGCGTCGCCGACCAGGGTCGGCGCCGTCGCGTCTTCAAAGCATCCCCCCACAGCAGGCGTCCACAGCGGTCCAGGACTTACCCATCGACAACTAGGAAGACACTGTGACCACCACAGTCGTAGTGAATGGACTCGCACGTGGCCCACATCAGCGATCAAACTGGAGAAGAGGCACGTCGTAGAGCTCTGGATGCCGAGGGCGTGACATGGTCGGCGAGAGGACCTCAACGACCAGCATCTCCGTGAGGAACTGCACCTTTGCCGAGAGCAGGTGGCTTGTGTAGCCGTGGGCGGATCTCGCCTTCTCGCCGACAGTCACATGGATGTGCGCTGAAAGCGTGCCATCGTCGTTGTGAGTAAACGTGCCGCCGCCGAACGCTTCGACGCTCGTAACGTGGACGGCTGACCAGACTGGCGCATCCGGGTCTTCTAGCTTGTCGCAGGCTCCGACGATCCGCGCCTCAGCTAGTCCGGCGATGAAGCTGGGGACATAGCCTTGGCGAACATCGTGCTCCTGACAGAACTTGGCCAGACTGTCGAAGAAGTCGTCGCCGTGGTCGAAGGTAACGCCGAACGTGCGGCCAATTGTCAGCTCAGCGGCTTTCATTGGACTGCCCTTCCTCGAACAACTTGCGGATGTCTGCACTGGTCGCGCCGAGAGCCAACGCAGTGTGGAGGAGCACTTTTGCCTTGACGGGCGTCAGAGTGCCGGCTGGAATCAGGCCGCGGGAGATCAGGTCCGACTCAGAGCCGCGGAAGCCGTAGGTTCGACGAAGAACCGGGCCGCGGCCGGTGCGTGTGGCGAGAATTACGGGAATGGTTGAAGCCAGCCTCTGGAGCTCATCGACGTACGTGGCTGGCACGTGGCCAGCGCCGAAGCCAGCGACGACCAGGCCATCCACCTGCTCACCGATGACGGGGAGCAGGCTGCCATCGTCGCCAACAGTTGCCGTGATCAGCGCGGTGCGCACGTCGCGCGGGTTGGGATCCAAAAGTCTCGGTGTGGGTGCGGGCGAGGTGTGGAAAGCTGGCTCGCCTTCTGCGACATAGCCGATCGGACCGGGCGTTGAGACGAAGGCCGTGACGCTGGTGCTGTGGGTCTTGCTGACGGCAGCTGCTGCGTGAACCTCGTCAGCGAACACGACGAGACTGCGCTTCGGAGTCGCTGGTGAAACGGCAACCTGCATTGCTGCGAGAATGTTGGCCGGGCCGTCGGCGCCAGCCATGGTCGGGTTTCGCATCGCGCCAGTGACGACTACCGGCGCATGGCCGCTATGCACGAGATCAAGAAAGTACGCCGTTTCCTCGATCGTGTCCGTGCCTTGGGTCACGACCACGCCAGCCGCGCCCGCGTCGATTGCCTCGTCGATGGCATCTGCCAGAGCGAACAGATCCGTATACGACAGGGATGCGCCAGGGAGCTGACGGAAGCTCTGGACCTCCAGATCAAGCCCGAGCCCGGCAAGCTGCGGCACAGCCTCAAGCAATTCCTCGGCAGACAACGCCGGCGCTACGGTGCCGTCGGGCTGCGTGGTCATCGCGATCGTGCCACCGAGGCTAAATACGGCTACGCGAGCGGGGTCTCTGCTTGTCATCAACTGGCCTCTCTCTCGACAGGGGACAGGTCCGCGCCGCTAGTCGGTCACCGACGAAAGCGAGCCTACATACTGGCACGCCGCATCCAGTCCAGCGGGCGAGATCAGCCTGCTCCGAGATTGGACGAGTCGGTCTGTACCTCTGCGGCCCAACTGTGCGCAGCGACGGATAAGCCAGGCCCAGTCAAGCCCGAGATAGTCCGCGAAGCCCTGGAGTCGGCGAGCTGGTGACGCCGCCTCGATGTGCGACTCCGCGCCGACGTCGCCGGCTACTTCCTCGAACTGCCGGACCACCGCCGACTTGGTAGTGAGGTCAACGTGCCACATCCCGTCACCGCCAACCCAGTTCGCAATGATGGCTTCCTGCTTCTGGGGTGCCAGCACGAAGCCTTCGACCCTCTCATATGAGGGGTCCGTCGTGAGCTGGACGTGGATCCGTAGAGACTCCATCAACGCTACGGCGAGGAAGAGCATGATGCGCTCGTGCCGGGGGGAATCGACGACAGCCGACTCCGGAATGCAGAAGCCGCGCTCCATTGACCCACCGACCAGGGATACCGTGTCTCGCAGGTACGTGTACTTGTGATCAAACAGCAGCCATGTGCTCGCTTCCTCGCCGCGCTGCTCTCGCGTCCATGCGACGGGCTTAGCGTGCAACTCTCCGAGGCTTCGCAGGATGTAGCGGGCGCAAAAGTCCGACCCAAGGTACATGTGTGCGATCGGGTTCAAGCCCGGTGCGGACTCCCGGCTCACGGCAGAGGCGCTGAGCCGTTCGTAAGCCTTGAGATCGTGCCGAGCCTCATGAAGCGCATGATCGTCAGCTTGTAGCGCGTCATCGAGGTTGGCGACTGCCCAGAGAATGCCGTAGGTCAGATCATCAAGCTCGTACCCGTCGGGCACAGCCAGTTCATACGATCCGGCGGTCGGCTGCAACGTCATCCGCGCTTCCCTCGCGTCGAACAGGTAGAAGCGCTGCTCCTCATCCGCTTCCTCCGAGACAGCGCCTACGATCAGGCCGCGGCCTGTACGTCGAACGAAGTCGTCGGCACGGCGGGCATCGGGAAGCGACACGACGGCCTTACGGCCGACCATCCGCGCCGGATGGAGCTGGATTCCGGCTTCGGTGCCGAGCATGTTGCGCCCGCCGGGCAATAACAACTGCCAGTCAACGCCGCCTCGACTGCTCGCAGCCCTCGCAACCTCGGTTTGCGGCCAACGGTGGCTGACCGTTCGCGCAAACCCGAACGGATCGTCCGAAGCCGCTGGCTGCGCGGGAATCAGCGATCCGTTTCCGGGGTCGCGCGCGAGGTAGGCCAGCGAAGTCGCACTGGCGATAAGAACTGTTCGGCGGTTGATTTCGGCCACGATGTCGCCCTCCTGATTGAGCCTGAGCTCCATCGTGGGGGCAGAACCATCGCCCGTCGCGCGTACGACCGAGAAGTACGCGTCAGAGGCCTGCTTGTACGCTTCGCCAGCTGGATCGTGCCGTTCTGCGGCCACAAGCAGCCACAGATTGGCGAACGTGCCCCCAGTTCGGAACAGCTGGTCGGCAGCTGCGGCAAGCTGCTCGTCGGGCCACCGTTCTGCCTTCTCTACTTTCGCGAGCTTCGATTCGCTCACGTAGAGCAGCCTAGCCGCTTCCTCCTGGCTTAATTTCCACTCATTTCGATGGCGCCTCAGCTCGCTTCCAAACAAGTGTCTAGGCGAGCGCTCAGGCGTCAGCGCACGTAGCGGCTGAGGCATTGCACTGCTCCCTCCCATGCGTACACCTGCGGCGTACCGCCGTTGTACGCATCAGAACCTTCATATGCCAGGGCGATTGCGGGTCAATGGAAGTGCGACAACGAGACGCACCGACCGCACCTGGAGGAGGTGACCCGCAGTGAGTTTGATCCTGATTGGCGGAGCCATTCTGCTCTTCCTCTGGCTCCGCGCACGGTGGCACGGCCGGCGGTATGGCCAGGCGCTCAGCCTGACCACCATGCACCGGTCGCGCCGTGGCCAAATGCGAGCCGCCCAGCGCAGCCGGATGCTCGCGAAGGCGACGATGGCCGAGCGGGCTGCGGCGCTGTTCTGGAGGGCCGCAGTGCTGTGCGTAGTGCTCCTGATCATCCGCGTGTACTTGGCAGTGGGTGCATCGCGATGAGCAGGGATCACGGCTCTTCTCCCTTACCGCTCGCCTTGCAGCTTTGCCAGAGCGAACCCGAGACGTTCGATGGTCGGACTCAACTGCTCGGCCATCGAACCCTCGCGTTCAGCCAGCGCCGCCAGCTCATCAAGTGCTTCGTTCAGTACGCCGACCACTTCGGCCCGGACGGTTCGCTCGTCCTGGACGTAGACGCCCTTGCCCGCATGTCCACGGAGGAGACCTTCGGACTTGAGCTCCGTGATTGCTGCGCGGACGACGTTATTGGAAACGCCATAGCGGGCCATCAGATCAGCCGTCGATGGGATCTTGTCTCCCGCCTTCAGCGTCCCCGCCTTGATCTGCTTCCGGAAATCCTGCGCGATCTGGCCATACAGCGTCGTACCGAGCTCCAGGTTCGCCATCACTACCTCCTGCTCCTGTTGTACCACCCGCGCATGGCGCATGAGGTGCGCAAATGCCCGCCGGGCGATCGGAGGCTTGACAGCCTTACGCACAAGGTGAACTATGTGCGTAAGGATGAACCACGGCGATCCACCGTGAGACATCGTCTGAAGTTCCGCTAGAAGCGCTTCCCGGAGCGTCGCTTAACTGCGCTGCCTGCTTTCCCGCCGGATGCCATTGGCCCGGCGCTCTGACTGAATCGCGATTCTGCGAACCGGTCTCACTTCCGTCTTGTCTTGGGAGGTTTCGTCGTGAAGTCAAACGGTATCGACATCGACATCAGCAGCCTGAGCGCGCTGGACGTGTTCATGGAGCCGGGCAAGTCGGCTCGGGTGCGCTGTGCCGTGTGCCACACGATGCAGCAGGTCAAGCGCGGTCTGATGGTTCTTCACGACGACGCGAACGCCGAGGACTGCGCGGGCAGCTTCACGCACTACACGTTCAATTGGACCTACGACGAATGGGCCGCTGACCTCGGCTTCGACATGGAGCAGCTGCACAAGAGGTTCAGCGGCGCCCACGCGATCGACCCCCGGGTGCGGCACGCGACCCGCGTCAGCCCGGTGCGCTACCCAGGCAAGCCCGGCCCGCTGCACCGCCGGCCGCAGCACCCGAGCCAGACCACCGGGCACAGCCCGGAGCGCCTGGCCGCGCTGGACGGGGCCAAGTACGCCAGCCCCTCGTACCCGAAGCCCGACCACAGCGTCACTGCGGGCCGGAGGAGCTGAGCCCGGTGCCCACCCCTACTTCCGCACATCCGGCGGTCGCCCCCGTGATCGAGGCACTTCGCACGCTGGCCGCCTACAAGCCCACCAGCGCCATCGATTTGGCCGACGTCCTCGCCAACCTGCATGGGTACGGCTTCGAGAACGTCATCGACGCGCTCGCCGACGTCTTCGACCACCTCGGCGAGTGGAGCGGCGCGGCAGCGGAGAACGGCGTGATGTTCAGCGGCGACGTCGCCGAGCATCTCTACGAGGCCTCCGCCGCCCTGACCGGCTACGTCGGCAGTGACCACGTGGACCGAGCCCGCGCCAACACCGGCCACTTCCTCGGATCACACCGACCCTGACCACCGGCGCCGAACAGCACCACCGCACAGATCACCAGAGCCCTGCCAGGCATCGCGCCCGGCAGGGCTCCGCGCTTCCCACCCCGACCCCGCGACCACAGGAGCCGTCGAATGCTGTCCCAGATCACCGCCCCCGCCTTCACCGCCGCCGACATCGTCATCGGCGGAATCCCGAACTCCGGCAAGAGTCACGGCCCGCGCGCATGGCTGGCCTCGCTGCCCTCGCTCGGGCTGACGCTCGACACGCCTTTCGGGCCGGTGGACCTGGTCGCGATCGAACGCGCGATCCGCGGTCACAGCGTGCCGCTCTCCGGTGCCGAGTACACCTGGCTGCGCTGCCGCACCGCCCCGGCCTACGGCCGCGACGTGGCTGCCGACCGCCTCGGCATCGACCGCGCCCGCTTCGCGCAGCTGCTGCGCCGCTGGCGCGAGGAGAACTACCCCGCCGACACCCCCGAGGGCATCGACGTGGACTGACACCCGTCGCCCCGACCGATCCGCCCGCCCCTGGCACCGATTCCCCTGATTCCCGCACACAAGGAGCTGACATCCATGACGACTCGGACCCTCACCCACCCGGAGCCCGGCCCGGTCACCTTCGATGCGTGGACGTTTGCCACCGACATCGAGGTGACCATCACCGACACCAAGCACGCCACCGTCACTGTCTCCACTCCCGACACCGACGGTCCCGCGCACGACGCGGTGACCGCCGCCCGCCTCGAACACGGCCTGAGTCTGCTGACCGCCCACGTCCAGGACCGCGCCGCGGCGGGCGGGATCACCATCACCCGGCGCGGTGGCAGCGTGAGTGTGCGCGCGGTCACCGTCGCGCACAACGTCTCGATCATCGGCTCACGCGTGTTCATGAACGGCGCCGAGGTCACCGACACGCTCGCTAGCCAGGCCCCTGTCACCGTGCGCGCCGAGTTGCCGCGCGGCTCGAAGTTCCAGGCCCAGACCGAGGCGGGCGCGGTCACCACCCGGGGTCCGCTGGCCTTGGCGTGGGCGCGCACGATCTCCGGCGATGTGCGGATCGAGTCCGCCGAGACCGCCAACGTGACCACCACCAGCGGCGACGTGACGATCGACCAGGCCCACACCGCGACCCCGGCCACCACCAGCGGCGACATCGAGATCCGCGACGCTCGCCGTGTCATGGTGCGCACCGTCTCCGGCGACACCCGCATCAAGCGCGGCGAAGTCATCCAGACGCAGTCGGTCTCCGGCGACGTCACGATCCACGAAGCCACCGGCCACACGGACACCCACACCGTCTCCGGCGACATCACCATCCGGCACACCGGCCCGACCCCGCGCACCCACACCGTCACCGGTCGCGTGCACGTCACTGCCCTGCAACCGAGCCGCTGACCCGCTCCGGCGGGCCCCGCCTGCCGACCAGCCCCGCTCTCCCCGGGGCTGGTCGGCTCGCGCGGCCAACCGGCCGAACCTGCCGTCCGTGAAGGAGAACCCGTATGACCGAGACCACCCCGGAGACCGCCCGCATGACCGCCGACGTCGTGCTGTTCGGTGAGCACGAGGACCGGCTCTACGTGCTGCTGATCGAGCGCGGCTGGGATCCGTATGCCGGGCACTACGCGGTTCCCGGCGGGCACGTGGACGTGGGCGAGGGCACGGTGGAGGCCGCGCACCGCGAACTGCTCGAGGAGACCGGGCTGCGCGTCGACACGCTCAACTTGGTCGGTGTCTACGCCGCCCCAGGCCGCGACCCGCGCGGCCGGTACGTCGACTTCGCCTACACCGCCCTGCTCGGCCACCTGCCCGTCCCGACCGCAGGAGACGACGCCCGCGCCGCCTGCTGGGTCCTGGTCGACGACGCGCTCTCCACTTCGGTGAAGCTCGCGTTCGACCACGAGCGGATCATCCACGACGCGCTGCACACCGCGCTCTAACCAGCACCCTGACGGCCCGCGACCGGCAGCAGGTGCCGCGCCTGCTGCCGCACGCAGGCAATCAGCCCCCATCCCAGACGAACCGGAAGGATCCTGCGATGAGCACCCCGACCCTGACCTTGGTTTCCGCCCCCGAGCCCGCACCGGAGTCGGTCACCGTGCTGCGCGACAAGCTCGCGCTCGCCGAGCAGGCCTACGGCGACCTGCTCGCCGCGGCGAAGGCGACGCTGGCCGCCGCCTCGGGTACGCACCGTGGCGACCCGCTGTCCTGGCTGCGCGAGCACCTCGAGCTGCTCGGGCAGCTGCCCGCGCCCGGCACCCGCCCGACCGACTACGTCCCGGCCGACTGCGGCGAGGCGACCTGGGGCCGGTGGTAGGTGTGCCGATCCGGCCGGAGAACCGCGAGCGCTAGCAGATCAGTGCCCGGATCCGGTTCGAGCGCGCCTTGGGGCGCTGTGAATGCTTTGGCGAGTGCCACCGGGGTCATGACGGCCGGTGCGCCGCGGTGCACGGCCTGCCGCACCCGGAGACCGGCTCGAAGGTCGGGCTGACGGTCGCGCACCTGGACCACACCCCGGAGAACTGCGACCCGGAAAACCTCAAGGCCATGTGCCAGGCCTGCCACCTGTCCTACGACGCGGAGCACCACGCCGAGACCGCCGCGCGCACCCGCGAGGCCGAACGCGCGAAGTGGATGACCCCGCTCTTCCCCCTGCCCGTCGTGTCGTGAGGTGACGAGATGGCCCGCTACCGCGCGAAGTTCCAAGACCCCGACGGGGCGACGTGGGGATTTCCGACCTACGGATGGCACGCCGTGCCCGCCCACCTGGCCACCCGCCGGCAACTGCGCGCCAGTGGCCTGTGCCCCGGTGGCAAGCCCGTGGTCGCGCAGCTGATGTGGGCCGCCGGGCGCACCATCCGCGTCGCCTACCTCTACGACCTGGCCCACGCTCGGCCCAAGCGCACCCCGACCGTCGCGCAGCTCGAAGCGCTCGGCAAGGCGATGGCCGCCCGCCGTACCTGCCCGACCTGCGAGCAGGTCAAGGACTACTGCATCCCGCGGAGCCTCGGCGAATGCCCCGAGTGCGCTCACTGACATTCCCCGAAAGGAGATTCGGCCGTGCTCCATCCTGCTGTGTTCGCTGCGGTGTTCGCGGCGCTGTATGCCGCTCACGAGGTCGGCGACCACTGGGTCTCGACCAACCAGGGCGCCATGCGCAAAGGCCTGACCAAGGACCAGGCCACCGCCGCCGGGCTGCACCGGCACGCCGGCCCCCGCGCGTGTGCGGTGCACGTGGCGAGCTACACCGCCACCGCCGCGCTGTTCCTACTCGCTCTCGCATGGCGCACCGGGTTGCCGCTCGATCCGACGCGCACCGCCGTCGCCCTCGCCGTCTCGGCAGGCACGCACTACTGGGCCGACCGGCGCCGCACGCTGCGCTGGCTGTGCCGAAGCCTGGACCGGCTGTTTCCCACGCTCGGCAAGGAGACCTTCTACGACCTCGGCGCGGTACGGCCCGGACACGACGACAACCCGAGCCTCGGGACCGGCGCCTACGCGCTCGATCAGTCCTTCCACGTGCTGTGGCTGTTCGCCGCCGCGCTGACCGTCGCGTGAGCGGGGAACGGGTCGTGCTTCAGGAGATCACCGACCCGGCCGGGCTGTTCGCCGAGCTCGGCAGGCTGGGGATGGATCCGGCCGATTTTGTGGTCTGCGGCTCCGCGGTGCTGTTCGTCCGCGGACTACGCGCCCGGATCGGCGACCTCGACATCCTCGCCCGCCGAGGCGCCTGGCGCGCCGCGCTACGCCTGGCCGACCCGGTGCCCGCCGTCTCCGGCCACGGCCAGGCGGTCCACCACCCGCGCCTGCCGATCGAGATCGTCGACCGCTGGACGAAGGGATGGGACACCGACGACCTGATCGAGAACGCTGACGTGATCGACGGAGTCCGGTTCATGCCGCTGCGCCACCTCTACACGTGGAAACAGCAGGCACGGCGCCCGAAGGACCTCCCCGACCTCGCCGCCATCACCCGGCTCTACCACCTGTGGAGACACGGCACGCCCGAAGACCCGCCCGAACCGACAAAGGACTGAATCACCATGGACTTCACCGAAGCATCCGTCATCACCACCGCCGCGCTCACCGCGCCCACCGCGTTCTTCCTGGGGCTGCGCGTGTGCGGGGAGAAGCTGAACACCACATGGACCGAGCGCCACCCCGTGGAGCTCGCCGAGGACGTGCGCGCCGGCCGCCTGAAGCTGCGCCACCTCGGCGCCGCGACCCGCCGCCTGGTCTCGCGCGAGCTCGAAGCGATCAACACCGACCGCCCCGAGATCGCCACCTCGGTCCCGCTGGTCAACGAGGGCTTCGCGCACCGGTTCGGGCACCTGAGCGCCGAGCAGCTCGAAGCGCTGTCCTACGACCGCACCCCGCTTTACCGCCGTCGCTCCCCCGCCCCAGCTGGTCCGTCGCTGCACGGCGACGTGATCGAGGGCGAGTGGATCGAAGACGACGAGACCCGCGCGGCGTAGACGGACCCCGGCCGACTCTACCGGCCGGGGACCGCATCCCTGATTCTTCCCGGAAACGGAGACCCCGTCATGTCCATCACTATGTCCACCCCCTCTCCACCGGGCATCGCCCCGGTCAACGGCCATCCAGTACGCCAGAGCCCTGAGACCGGGCCTCAGCGCCCGCCCGCCGAGGCCGCGGCCAAGTCCCGGCCGCCGTTCATGCTCACCGTCATCGCGCTGCTCGGCGCCGGCCTGTCGTTCAACGCTGTGCGGGTGCACGCGACCCCGTTCGCCGGGTTCTACGGCGGGATAGCGACCGCGTGCCTGTTCGACGCGGGCATGTGGCTTTCCTCCCGCTGGTACATCCGCACCGTGCGCGAGGGCAAGCCGCTGCGCCCGGCCCTGTGGCTCTCGATGGCGCTGGTCGCGGTCACGCTCGCGGTGAACATCGCGCCAGCGCACACGCTGACCGAGCGGATCGTCTTCGGTATCGGCCCGGCGCTGTTCGCCGCGTTCACCTGGCTTGAGGCCGCGCTGGTGCTGCGCGAGTACCGCAAGTCCGCCGTGGTGCGCGACCGCATCCCGCTCGGGTTCGCACTCGCCCATCCCGCCCGCGCGCTGCGCGTGGTTGTGATGATGCTCAGCTCCGGCCAGAACTCGTTCACCGCCGCCTCGGCGATGTGCCAGAACCGCGAGGCGCAGCGCCGTTGCTGGAAGGCCGAACACCGCCCGCGCTACCTCGCCTGGATCCAGCGGGCCGTACGCCCCGGGTGGCGCGGCAAGGTCGATCCGGTGCTCTACACCGCCTATCGGTGGGGCGCGTTCGACACCAACGCCCTGATCCTCCCGGCACTCACCGCCACCCGGCCCACGGTCACCGACCGGCCGACCGACGGCCAGAGCAGCGGCCAGAACCCGGCCACCGGCGCGGCCAATGCTGCGGCCACGAACGGCCAAAGCGGCGGCCAGTCTCCGGCCACTGCGTCGGCCAAGTCGCGGCCGAGGCGCGGCCAGTCCACGGCCGCGAAGGTGGCCGCTCTCGCGGCCAAGAACCCGGCCATCACGACCGCCGAGGTGGCCAAGAAGCTCGGCATCGCCGAGCGCACCGCCCGCCGCTACCTGAGCGGCAAGCCGTAGCCGCATCAGCACGTCTCTCCCGGGCCCGCCGACCCGAACCCGGGTGGGCGGGGCCGACCGCTTCCCGCCTGCACCGCACACCTTTGGAGGAACCCGTGTCCACCGACACGTTCGACCCGCACGAGCCCGAGGACGAGACCGGCGGCGCCGAGGTCTACGACTTCGCCACCGGCGCCCGCATCCCCGCCGACACCGAGCCGTACACCGACGACGAGACCGACGAGGACTTCGACGACCAGCCCGAGGACGAAGACGAGGATGGCGAGGACCTGCCGGGTGTGTTCGCGCTCGCCTGGGCTGCGGTCAAGACGATGGTCACGCACCCGCACACGGTCGCCGCGATCCGGCAGGGCGCCTACGTCACCGGCGGGGTCAGCGTCCTGACCCGCAACGCGTGGGAGTCGCGTACCACCGCCGTGCACACCCGGATGATCCGCGCGTGCGTGGCGCGCGGCGACCACGAAGGCGCCCTCGAATGGGAGCAGCGCGCCCGGCAGTTCCGCGCCGACCGGCACGAACGGCGCCTGGCGCTGCTGTTCGCCCCGATCCACATCGCCCGCGCCGTGCTGATCAGTGCCCTGATCGGCGCCGGTGTGCTGCTGGTGATCGGGATTCTGCTCGCCTACGGCGCGCACAACGCTCACGAGGTCGTGGCGCCGTTCGTCGCGGTGGTCACCGCGGTGCGCTTCGCCGCCGCGCTCGTCAAGGCGCTGTGGCTGACTGCGCTGGTCACCAGCGGTGCCGCGCTGCTCGCCGGGCTGTGGCGCACCGGGCGCGCCCGCGCGTCGATGCCGGGATGGCTGGCCACCGCCGGTGACGGTGAGGTGGACCTGGAGATCGACGAGACCACGATCGCCGGTGCGCTCAAGGCGCTGAACATCAAGCAGATCAACGACTACTTCAAGCAGGGCCTGCCGCTTCAGTACCTGGTCACCGCCCGTGCCGAGGGCCGCGGCACCCGCGCCGTGTTCCGGCTGCCGTCGGGCGTGACCGCCGAGAAGATCTCCAAGCGGCGCGCGGACCTCGCGACCGGCCTGTACCGGGCCGCGAAGGAGGTGTGGCCGACCACCGGATCCGAGGCCGGGATCGTGGACCTGTGGGTCGCGGACAAGGGCGCGCTTGCCGAGGGCGCCGGACCGTACCCGCTGCTCGCGGACGGTTCGGTGGACGTGTTCAAGGGCGTGCCGTTCGGCAAGACCCTGCGAGGCGACGCTCTGACGGCGCCGCTGTTGGAGCGCAACAGCATCACCGGCGGCATGCCCGGCCAGGGCAAGTCGTCGGCGGCGCGGGTCATCATGGCCGGCGCCGCTCTGGATCCCACGGCCGAGCTGCGGATTTACGTCCCGGACTCCAACTTCGACTTCGAGGCGTTCGCCCCGCGCTGCTCCGAGTACGTGATGGGCGCCGAGGACGAGAAGATCGAGGAGATCCTGCACGGGCTGCGCGGCCTGCACGCCGAGGTCCAGCGCCGCGGCAAGCTGCTCATCAAGTACGAGGAGCCGTCCGTCACCCGCCGGCTGGCCTCGGCGAACGTCGGTCTGCACCCGCTGTTCGTGCTGCTCGAAGAGGCCCATGTCGCGATCCAGCACCCGAAGTACGGCAAGGAGATCAGCCAACTGCTGATCGACATCGTCAAGCTCGGGCGCAAGCGCGCCGTGCACGTGCTCGTCTCCACCCAGGCCCCGACGAAGGACTCGATGCCGCGCGATGTCACGCGCAACTGCTCGAACGGCATCGCCTTCGCGGTCGGCGACCACGTCGCGAACGACGCGCTGCTCGGGCAGGGCGCCTACAGCGCCGGTCACCGGGCCACCGAGCTGATCCCGGGCGTGGACAAGGGCGTCGCGGTGGTCAAGGGCTTCACCGGGGAGCGCTCGGACATCGTCCAGGTCTACTTCCTCGACATCTCGAAGAAGAACGACCAGGTCACGCCCATCATCAAGCGGTCGCTCGCCGAGATCGAGAGCCTCGGGCTCACCGTTCCCGGCACCGGCCCGCGCCCCGAGGCCGAGCCGGTGGACGCCATCGACCCGCTCGGCGACATCGCGAAGGTGCTCGCCGGCGAGTCGAAGATGGGCACCGCCGAGGTCATCCGCCGCCTGATCACGCTCAACCCGGGCGCGTACAAGGACTGGACCAACCGCGACCTGACCCGCGTGCTCGCCGAGCACGACGCCGAGCCCTACAAGTCCAACGGGCGCATGGTCGTCAGCGCCGAGCCGGTCTACCGCGCCCTCGCCGACCGCGAGGACAAGTCGGGCGAACCGGACGGCGCCTGACGGGGAGGCAGCCGGGAGTCGGGGAGTTTTCCCCGGCCCCCTCCCTCACCCCTGATCCATTACCTGACCTGCGAGGTCATCGCCACAGGGAGGCAGGGAGGCGAGGGAGAAACACCCTCCCAGACCCCCGAAAACTCGTAGTTCCGCGCGGGCGGGCCGCCTCCCTCCCCGCCCGCGCTCCGCGCCTCACCGACCGCTCTCGAAGGAGCCGCGCCGTGCTCGCTCTCTGTCTCGTTCTCGCCGTTCTCGCGGTGCTCGCGGTCTACCGGCTGCGCCGCTACTGCCGCCACTGCCACGGACTCGGCAAGGTCCGCCGAGCCGGGCGCGGCAAGCCGAAGCCCTGCCGCCGGTGCCACGGCACGGGCCTGTCCCCCCGCAAGCGCCGTGCCGAGCAGCGCGCCATGCGCGACCCGATCCACCGCACCACCGACCCGATCGCCGCCTACCGCCGCCGCACCATCACCGAGAAGGAAGGAGCCGACCGGTGACCTTCACCGTCTCCGCCGCCGCCCTGTTCACCGTCCTGCTCATCGTCACGATCCGCTTCGCCGCACACAAGATCTGGCACGCCCTGATCGCGTTCCTCGCCGGGTTCTTCATCGCCGCCACCGGCGCCGCCCCGACCATCGACAAGCTCGTCATCAGCATCTACACAGCCCTGCGCCGGATGTGACGGGAGGCGTGGACATGCTCGTACACGACCTGGTCAAGCTCGCCGAGTGCGGCGCCAGTTTCATCGCGCTCTGCACGCTCGTCGAGGCATGGCGCAACCGCCACCTGCTCCGACACCGCACCCGCCCTCGGCGCTGCCTGCAGTGCCGAGGGCACCTCTTGCGATTGTGCCGGGCCTGCAACGGGACCGGCCGCGCCCTGCCCCGAGGAAGGACACGTCCCGATGGCCACGCGTAAGAAGCCTGTCAAGCGCAAGCCCGCCGCCCGTAAGTCGGGCACGGTGCGCCGGGCAGGGCTTGCCGACATCCGCCGGTGGTGGAAGCGCAAGACTCGCCGCGCCCGCAAGCGCGTGGCGAAGAAGCTGCACCTGACCACCACCACGAAGAAGATGAGCCCGACCCCGCCGCCCAAGCGGCGCACCGCCCAGGCCGCCGGGCCGGGGCTGCGCACCCTCGGCGGCAAGACCGTCAACGCCGGCCCCACCGCGCCCGCCGGCACCACCGCCGTCCATACGACGACTGGCAAGGCCGCGCCGATGACCCAGCGGATCAAGCGCTCCAAGGGCGGGCAGTTCAACGGCTCCACCGCCGCGAAGAAGACCGCCGCCGGCAAGAAGACCGTCGCCCCCAACCCCGAGCAGCAGCGCCTACTCGCGGCGAACAAGAAGGCCGCGCAGATCGACGCGCGCATCGCCCGCGCCGAGCAGCGCATCGACCGGATGTTCCCCGACACCGGCGCCCAGTCAGAACAATCCGCCGCCGACTCCACCCGGCGCACCGGCACGCCGGGCGCCGACCAGCCCCGCGAGAGCACGACGAGCACGACGCGAGTTGTCAACATCAACAACGGCGGCACCGTCGGCAGGCAGGGCGCCGACATCGTCGGGGAGACCGTCGTCATCACCAGCAGCACGCACCGGGCGTCGGCGGACAAGCTAGCGCGAGCCAAGCGCGCCACGCCCGTCCAGAGCGGCAAGAACAACACCGCCAGCGGGAACGACGTGGTCGGCGTGCAGGCCGGACACATCGAGGGCAGCGCCGTCCACGTCAACGGCAAGCGCGTCCAGCAGCGCCGCGAAGCGCCGAACCGCAACCAGGAGGGCCAGTGATGGAGCGCTACGACTACTGGAGCCAGGTCCCCGAGCACCTGCGCACCAAGACCCAGCTCGCCGATCTCGACCTGCCGCGCATCCACGGCGGCGAGCCGGTGGCCTACGTGCACGACCGCGGCCCGCACGGGCGCAAGCGCGACTACGACCTCTACGACCTGTACGCGTCGCTGCCCAGCCCCGCCACCGGTGGGCAGCTCCAGGCCGCGCGCGAGCGGCAGACCAGCGGGCGCCGCTGCGAGAAGTGCGGCGCCCGCCCCGACCAGCTGCCCACCCCGCACCGGGTCGGAGACGAGGACGGGTTCGTGCTGCTGTGCTACCCCTGCCTGCACATCGCCCGGCTCTGTGAGGCACAGCAGCGCGTGGCCGCCGACCGGCGGACCGCGTGCGAGATCTCCTTCCTCCGGGTCGTCGACGACACGGTGGCATGCGTGCACGTGAGCCCGATCGCCCCGCCGCCCGGCCCGGACGGGCGGGCCAAGAAGCCGATCGCGCTGAACGTCGGCGCAGTCACCGCCCGCGGGGGACTGCTCTACCGCGCCGCGGTCCGGCTCAACCGGTCGCGCAACCCGCTCGTACCCGCCGACGCGATCCCGGCCGAGGAAGCGTTCGGCGCGCTGCGCGAGGCGGTCGCCGGCCGGGAGGTGATCGAGTGGAACGACGGCGCACTCAAGCCCCTAAACGGCGCGCTCACCGCCCCGGCCGAACCCGCCCGCACCTGGCGCGACATCCTCCCGCTCGCACACCACGTCGCGGCCTGGCGCGGGCACATCAACCCGCGCACCTACCGCCTGACCACACCGCTGGACCCCGGCCGCGCCGACCTGATGGCGCTGCTGATCCGCCGCATGGCCGCCGACCGCCGCCTCGGAGACGGAGACTTCGAGTGAAGATCTGCCTTCACGGCACCAAGACCGAAGTCGAGATCGTCGCGAACCTGCTCCGGCAGACCGCCACCGATCAAGACCTGTTCGAGATCGTCAACGAGTCCCGCGACTACACCGACCGGCCGCCCTCCACTCTCATCCGCCGCTACCTCGAGATACGGCTCTAACCCGCCCCACGCCACCGGCCCGCCGACGCACCCCCGCGACGGCGGGCCGACTTGTCCCACCGCACGCCTCACCCCACCGACCCAAGGAGATACACCGTGACCGCGACCCTGGAGAGCACCGCGACGCCGTCGGCCATCGAGAACAACAACCTCGCCGAGGCCTTCGCCGAGATCGCCGGACTGATCGCCGCCCGCGCGCACCTGCCCGCCATCACCTACGCCGTCGGCCACCCGAGCAGCGTCCGGCCCAGGATCGACCTGTGGGTCGCCGAGCCCGGACACGTCGCCGGGTGGGCCGCCACGTTCGATCACGCGACCACGACCGAGCACCCGTCCACGAGCTCGGCCAAGCCGTTCACCGTCACCGACGCCACCATCCACGACCTGAACCACGCCGAGCTCACGTTCACCAACCTGCGCTACCACGACGCCCCCGTCGACTAACCCGACCACCCTCAACCGGCCCGCCGACACCGACCGTCGGCGGGCCGGTCCCGTCCCACGCCCCGGAAAGGACCGGCTTATGCCTGCCACGCTCACCGCCCCCGACCCGATCGCCGAACGGTTCGCGCGCGAGACCGCCGACCACGTGATGACGATCGCACACGACGACGGCCACCACCGGCACCTGAAGTTCAGGGGCGCGAAGGACTGGGCCTACTGGTTCGACCTGATCACCGTGCCCGGCGCGCTCATCTTCCGCGGCGACGGCGCCTCGTTCGTCTTCGCCCGCGTCCCGGACATGTTCGAGTTCTTCCGCTCGAACCCCGACCGCGCCACCCGCCGGATCAACCCCCACTACTGGGCCGAGAAGCTCACCAGCGACCGCGCCTCGGTCAAGACCTACTCGCGCGAACGCCTCGAGCAGCTCGTCGCCGAGCACCTCGAGGAGGCAGAGGAGAAGTTCCCCGGCGTCACGGCCGCGTGGGGATTCCTGACCGAGGACTCCAGCGACTACGACCTCGACTACGCGGAGAGCGCCCGCCAGGCCCTGAACGCCTTCGAGTACTCGAAGTTCCACTTCACCGACACCTGGGAGTGGGACCTGAACGACTTCGACTGGTGGTACCTGTGGGCCTGCCACGCGATCGTGTGGGGCATCGCCCAGTACGACCAGGCCACCGCCGCCGTCCTCGCCTCTGCCTGACCACCACCCCCGCTACCGCCCGCCGACAACGCCCCGTCGGCGGGCCGGAGACGCCATGCACACCCTGTGGAAGGAGCACCGCATGTACGACGAGACCGGCCAGCCGTCCGACACGCTGGTGATGGACTGGAACGAGCACAACGACCACGCCGACGACCCGACCGACCGCGAGCCGGGCGCGCCGGGTATCGAAGAGCTCTACGCCTTCGCCGCCACCTACCGCGACACGGTCACCGCCGCCAGGCTGCGCAGGGAGCAGCAGCAGCGCACCGAGGCGATCGAACGCAACGAGCGCGCCGCAGCCGACGCGTGGGATCGGCGCTTTCGCGGCCTGCCGAACCAGTGGCCGCCGGTACTCAACTGGCGCGGCTACCCGAGCGGGTCCCAGGCCGGACCCGACGCCGTCGCCCACCTCGGCGACAGCATCTTCCTGACCTTCAGGCACCTGCACCACCCGGACTGGGCCAGCGAGTACTTCGAGCTGACCACTACCTGCCCGGACGCGGCAGTCCCGAGCGACCACACGGTGCGCATCGACGACCTCGTGCAACTCGCCGAAGCCCTCGATCCGCTGCTCGCACCCGTGCCGCGCTGCACCCTCGGCGGCTGCATCACCCCCGACGACTTCTAGCCGACCCACCCCACCCGCCATCGGCCCGCCGACACCCGCTGTCGGCGGGCCGATCGGCGCTGTAATCCGCGTCCTGCGATTCCGATGGAGATCATGATGGCTTACAGGCATGACGAGACGGGCCTGACGTTGATGGACTGGTTCTGCGGTGCTGGCGGCTCGAGTCAGGGCGCGCACGCGGTTCCCGGGGTCCGCGTCGAGCTCGCCGCGAACCACTGGGAGCGTGCGATCGAGTCGCACGCCGCGAACTTCCCGAACGTCGACCACTACCAGGGGGACATCCGCGAGGCCGACATCACCCGCTGGCCGGCCGCCGACCTGTTCTGGGCTTCGCCGGAGTGCCCGAAGTGGTCGGTGGCGCGGGGCAAGAAGCGCGACTACGTCACCTCTTTGCAGGGCTCGCTGTTCGGTGAGGAGCCGGACGCAGAGACGGCGCGGTCGCGGGCTTTGATGGAGGAGGTGCCGCTCTACCTCGCCGCCGCGCAGCGCCGCGGTCACATCGTGCGGGCCGGGGTCGTGGAGAACGTCGTGGACGTACGCGGCTGGGATCAGTGGGACCGGTGGCTCGGTGAGATCCGCGTGCTCGGGTATTCGACGCGGCTGATCGCGATGAACTCGATGCACGCCGAGTCCACGGTGACATTGCGCGCACCGCAGTCGCGCGACCGGCTGTATCTCGCGTACTGGCATCGTTCGATCGGCCGCACACCGGACTGGGACAAGTGGCTGCGGCCGACCGCGTGGTGCCAGGCGTGCGGAGGGCTGGTCAAGGCCGTGCAGTCGTTCAAGAAGCCGGGCGCGGACATGGGCCGCTACCGGCAGCAGTACGTCTACCGTTGCCCGCGCGTCGCGTGCCGCAACGCCGTGGTCGAACCCGAGGCGCTGCCCGCGGCGGTCGCGATCGACTGGTCGCTTCCGGGGCAGCGGATCGGCGACCGAGACACGCCGCTCGCGGACAAGACGATCGCCCGGATCGAAGCCGGGCTCGCCCGGCACGCCGCCCCGATCACCCTTGAGGCCGCCGGGCACACGTTCGAGCGCCGCCCCGGGGTGCGCACCTGGTCGGTCGGCGGCCCGCTGACGACGCAGACCGCGACCGCGACCAAGGCCCTGGCCGCGTGGCCGATGCTCGTGCCCTCAGGCGGCACGTGGCGGGATAAGACCACGACCGTGGCCGAGCCGATGCCGACGCGCACCACGACCGAGAACGACGGCGTGGCGGTCCCTCCGCTGCTGGTGCCCGTCGAGGGCAGAGAGGGCAAGGAGGCGCGGCCTGCCGCCGAGCCGCTACGCACTCAGACCGCGCGCAATGAGACCGGCCTGGCGTGGATGCCGTTCATCGCCGAGCTGCGCGGCGGCGGCTCCGACGCCCGCCCGGTCAGCCAGGCTCTGGCCACGGTGACCGCATCCGGCAACCACCACGGCCTGGTCGCTCCCGCCGCGGCGATGCTGATGCGCAACAACACCGCCCGCGGCGACCAGGGCCAGATGTCCACCTCGGTGAGCGAGCCGGCGCGCACGCTGACGACCGCCGGACACCAGTCGCTCGTCACCTGGGGCGAGATCCTCGTCCCGTACTACGGCAACGGCGTCGCCCGGCACGTCGCGGAGCCTATCGGCACCATCTCGACTCGCGACAGGTACGCGTTCGTGCAGGGCGAGGTGAAGGTCGAGGACTGCATGTTCCGGATGCTCGAGCCCCACGAGATCGGCCGGGCGATGTCGTTCGGCGGGGAGTACATCGTGCTCGGCAACAAGCGCGAGAGGGTGCGCCAGTACGGCAACGCCGTCACCCCGAACGTCGCCGAAGTCATCGTCTCCGCGCTCGTCGAAGCGGTCACCGGGGAGCAGCTGCCCCGATGACCGCCTCGATGTCGGCCCGCCGGGTGTACGCGTCGGCGGGCCGGGGCGATGACCGAACCCCTACACGCTCGTTACAGATTCGTCGGCACCCGGTCGCTGACAGTCCACAGACTGCTCGCTAGGGTGCTACTGGCATGGAAGGCAGGTCGACGATGGACACACGTGCGAGCAGGAGCGCAGACCCGCGTGTGCGCGGTCGCCGCCTTGGCGACGCGATCGAAGCGGCGCGCGGCGAGCGGGGCTGGAGTCGCCAGGAGCTCGCCGAGCGCGCCGGAATCGCGCTCGGCACCCTCACGCGTCTGGAGAACGGCGGGGCGAGCCCGAACTTCTTCGTGGTCGCCGACCTCGCCCGCGCCCTGGACCTCACGCTCGCCGAGCTCGACGCGCTCGCGCGGGTCACGCCGTCCGGGCTGTTCTCGATCGGATACGAGGGGCGCGACGTCGACGGATTCGTGGATGAGCTCTCCGAGGCCGGGGTGACGATGGTCGCCGACGTGCGGCTGACCCCGCTCAGCCGCAAGCCCGGATTCAGCAAGACCAAGCTCGGCCAGCACCTCGGCGAGGCGGGGATCGACTACCTGCATCTGCGCTCGCTCGGCAACCCGAAGGACAACCGTCCGCCGTTCTGGGAAGGCCGCATCGAGGAGGGCCGCGCCCGCTTCCGCACGCTGCTCGAAGCGCCCGGAGCCGTCAGCGCCCTGACCGAACTCGCCGGCCACGCCGAGCGGCAGCGCGTCGCGGTGCTCTGCTTCGAGCGCGACGAGCACCGCTGCCACCGCAAGGTGATCCTGGACGAGGTCCGCGGCATCGCGCCCGTCCCGGTGACCCACCTCGTCTAGAACAGCCCTGTTTGGATGCCCCGGGCCAGCGCGCCCGCCGGCGGGTAGTACGCCCCGAGGAGCATGAACGTCTTCGGGCGCTGGTGAACATTCCCGACGAAGAAGTGCGGGTCCTTCCCCGGTCCGCAGATCTCCTCGAACCACTTCTTGCGGAGCATCTCCGGGAGCTCGTCGGCGGTGTACCTGCGGCGCCATGAGAGGTACGCCGCCCCGACCTCCCAGTCGATCAGGCCCATATTGTGCCCGCGGCACTCCCCGTCGTCGCAGGTGAACGAGTACATGAACTTGTACGGCAGGTCTTCGAGCTTCTTGCGCTCCGGATCGAACATGTTGATCTGGGAGGCCATAGCCTCCAGACCGGCCGAGCGGTCCTGCGAGCGCTCGAGCTTGAAGCCGGTGACCTGCGCGGGCCGGAACACCCCCAGCGAGGTCCCGTTCTCCGCCTGACGCCGCTTGATCTCGCACAGCGACGGCACGATGAGCGGCGCGACCCACTCCGAGCGCAGCCTCCACCCGTCGTTCGAACCAAGGTGGTCCACGACCTCCAAGGTATCCAGTCGCGGCCGTAGGCTCTCGGGCCGGTTGTCCCCGGCGTGTGCGCTGACGTCCACCTCGACCACGTCGTACTTCTTGAACTGCTTGGCCGCATCCAGGTCCCGGAACGGCACCGGAAACAGCCGCACGTGCGAAGGCTGCCCGGTATCCATCCGGACCCCGGCCACGCACACCGTCTCCCTGTACCGCTCCGACAACGTCGGATACGCCTTCACCGTAATCAAGACTTTGATGCGCTGAGCCATCCCCGGAGCCCTCCCGGCCATCAGAGCACTGTCACTCCCAGCATCAAGACAACTACCAAGCGAAGTGACGCGCAAGCCCCTCCCGCAGCTCCCGCCCCAGAGCGGCGGACCGCTGCGTGCTGCCCTGCGCCACACAAACCCCGACCGCGAAGGAACCGACGATGGCCCGCGAACCCACCACCCTGCTGCTGCGGCGCGCCCGAGATGCCGGAGTCAGCATTTCCCGCACACCCAAGGGCGCGCTCGCGCTCGAGATCCCGCCGGACGCCGAGACGCTCGCCGCGACGCTGCGCGAACGCGAACAGCACCTGACCGCACTCTTCGACTGGCGCCAAGCTCCGGTAACCCAGCCCGCGCCCTGCCTGCTGTGCCAGCGCCCCGCCATGCTGCGCGACCCGGCCGACCACCTGCCCGCGCACAAGGTCTGCGTCGACGAACTGCTCCACAACCCGGCGCTCTGACCCCTTCTTCCCGCCTCGGCACCGCGCTGGGGCGGTCGCTCACCTGCCCAGAACGGAGAAGCCGTTGACCCTCACGCGCATCCACGGCCTGTGGATACCCCGGATCCTGCTCGCCGCCTGCCTCGCCGTCGGCAGTATGACCGCGCTCGCCGGGTGCGAGATCGCGCCGAGCCAAGCGGTGTGCCAAGTGTCGATGAATCCGAGCGACCTCGGCATCATCGTGCACGACGGCAAGGTCTCCGGCATGGTCACTGTCGCCTGCGACCAGCCGGTCACCTCGATCCACGTCTCCATCAACGTCTCCAGGGACCGCGGCAACAGCGAGTTCATCCCGGTCAACCACACCGACTTCTTCGAGCCCTCCACCGACGGGAACTACGTGGTGGCCGCGCCGTGCATCCCGGGCCGCTGGCGCTTTGGCTACGCTGTCACCGTGACCGCCAACGGCGAGACCAAGCGGGCTCTTGCCACCAGCGACGTGACCGAGGTGCACCCGGATGACTGCTGACGCGACCCTCGCCCCCGCACCGGAACCGGCGTGGTGGACGCTGTATCCCACCCTCGCCGAAGCCGCCGCCGCGCTCGCCAGGCCGATCGCGCACCTGCCAGGGCAGGCGCCCGCCAGCATCGGGCACCCGACCGACACCACCGAACCGGCCTGGGACATGTGGGTGCGCTACCAGGACCGCGACGGCACTGGCTACGGCATCGCGACCCTCCCGCACCCCGACCGCATCACCGCCACCGCCGCAGACACCGAAGGCGTCGCCATCGGCGTGGCCACCACCATTCGGCACGCCGGACACGCCCACGGCGTCTTCGACCCCTACGACCCCGGACCGCCGCTGGCCCGCGGGCCCCTGCACGTCGACGGCGCCGAGTATGCGTCCGAAACGTGCGCCGCCGCCCCTGGGATCACCGTGCGCGCCGCGCGCATGTCCGACGGCACCGTGATCGCCATCTGGGGCCCGGACTCGGTACTGGACCGGGAGATCACACTCACCGCGTAACCCGCGCAGCACCCTGACAACGACACAGTCCCACCCTCGCGGCCCGCCGCCCCCGATCAGGGAGCGGCGGGCCGTCTCGTGCTGCCCTGCACACCCCCGAAAGCCTCAACCGCGAAGGAGCCGTGATGGACCCCCGCGACGATTCCCCCTCCACCCTGACCACCGAGGACCGGCCCGTATCGGACCTCCCGCGCAACCGGCAGGCCGAGCAGGCGGTCATCGGCGCGGCCCTGCTCTCCCCGACCACGCTCAAGGAACTGCTCGGCATGATCGAGCCCGGAGACCTCTACGAGATCTCCCACGAAATCATCTGGGGCGCCATCGAGCGCCTGGCCGCGCGCGGCAAGCCCGTGGACGCCGTCTCCGTCGCCGCCGAACTCGGCCGCGACGCCGCGCGTCTGGGCCGGGAGATGGGCGAGACCGCTGGACCGGTCTACTTGCACACCTGCATGGGTGCCGTACCCAACGCCGCATCCGGACCCTACTACGCCGAACTGCTCAAGGACTACGCCTACGCCCGCCGCGTCGTCTCGGGCGGGATCCGGCTCGCCCAGATGGGACGCACCGAGATCGAGGACGACCTCAAAGCCGCTGTCCGCCGCGAACTCCAAGCCATCGCGGAAGCCGACCGGCGCGGCTGGGACGAGCCGATCCCGCTGCGCTCGGACCGCGCCCTACCCGCCTTCCCGCTGACCTCCCTGCCGACCTGGCTACACGACGAAGTCGAAGCCGTCGCGCACGAAACCCAGACCCCGCCCGATCTCGCCGCCACCGTCGCCCTGTCCGTACTCGCCACCGCCGCCGGCGGCAAGATCTGGGTGGACGTGCGCCCCGGAGTCCGGTGGAGCGAACCGACCAACCTCTACACCGTCGCCGCCCTGCCGCCCGGAACCCGCAAATCCCCCGTATTCAAGGCCATGCTCAAGCCCCTGCTCGCCGCCGAGAAGCAGCTGCGCGAGAACGCCGCCGCCGACATCATCGCCAAGACCGTCGCGCGCAAGGTCGCCGAGGAAGCCGCCTCCCGCAGCGCGGACGCCGCTGCGAAAGCCTCCGCCGCCGAGCGGCCCGGAGCGCTGCTCACCGCGCAAGCCGACGCCGAAACCCTCGCCGCGACCCGCATCCCGGCAGAACCGCAGCTGATCGCGGGCAACGCCACGGTGGAGGAGATCTCCAGTTTGCTCGCCGCGCAAGGCGGGCGCCTGGCGATCCTCGCCGCCGAGTCAGAGATCTTCTCCATCATGGCCGGGCGCTACTCCGGCGGGCAGGCCGCGATCGAGGTCTTCCTCTACGGCCACGCCGGAGACGAGATGCGCACCAACCGCAAGTCCCGTGCCAAGGAGCAGATCGACGAACCCGCGCTCACCCTCGGCATCTGCACCCAGCCCGCCACCCTCGCCACCCTCGGCGGCATCGAGGGCAGCGACGAGCGAGGCCTGTTCGCCCGGTTCCTCTACACCATCCCGGAAGTCCGCATCGGCTACCGCGACCCCGACCCGACACCGCGCGACCCCGCCATACACGAGACCTACCACGCCAACATCAAAGCCCTCACCCTGTCCCTGGCCAACCTGAAAGACCCGATCCGGCTCACCCTCAGCCCCAAGGCGCAGGAGATGCAGGCCGCGATCAGCGCGGACTACGAAAAGCGGCTGCGCCCCGACGCGGACCTGGCCGGAATCGTCGACTGGGCCGGGAAAGCCGTCGGCGCCTGCATGCGCATCGCCGGCCTCCTCCACCTCGCCGAACACCTGAAAGACGGCTACGCGAAGCCAATCTCCTTCGAGACCGTCACCGCCGCCTACGAACTGATCGACTACTACACCCAACACGCCCTCGCCGCCTACGACGCCATGGCCGCCGACACCACTGCCGAGCGCGCCCGCGCCCTGCTCACCTGGATCCGCAACACCGGCGCCGCCCGCTTCACCGCCCGCGACGCCTTCCGCAACCAAAACCGCAACCGCTTCCCCAAGATGGCCGACCTCGACACCGCCCTGACCCTGCTCGAGCAGCACGGTTACCTGCGCCGCCTGCCCGCACCGCCGACCGCCGGACGCGGCAGGCCGCAGGCGCCCGTCTACGAAACACACCCCACCCTCACCGGAACCTAACCACCCCGCCGCGCCTCCGCAGAAACCGACAAAAATACCCTGACCAGCACCGCGGCAACCCCTCTCCGGATCCGACAGAAACCGACAGAAATCCCGAGACCGCACCAGCCGACCGCCCAGCGTCCCGGATTTCTGTCGGTTTCTGTCAGATCCCAGCCACCCCCGCAAAACTCCAGCTCACACTATTTTTGTCGGTTTCTGCGGAGGCGCGGCGGCTAAAGACAACCGAACAGCGCCACCACTCAGCCGGACGGCACGCACCACGCCGTCGGGCTTGCCGTGTTTCGTCCAGCGAAGGAGACATCGACCATGCCCCGCGAAGCACTACTCACCGACGAACTGCTCTCCATCGCCGAGGTCTGCGCGGAGCTCGGCTCTGAAGGCAAACCGCTGTCCCGCGCGACCTTCAATCGCTGGCGTGCGACGGGCAGGGGCCCGCGGTGCGTGAAGCTGCCCAACGGCTCCGTGCGCGTCAAGCGCAGCGCGCTTCAGGCCTTCATCGACTCCTGCGAGCAGTGACCCCATCGACCCTGCGGCCGGACGCTTGTCAGCGTCCGGCCGCAGGGCGTTTCCACCCAAATCTCTTGATCTAGAAAAGGAACTGCCCATGGCGACCAGCTACGACGTTCAGTTCTGGACAATCAGGAAGCGGGCCGACCGCTCCAAGCCGTACGAGCTGCGCTGGAGCGTCGGCGGCGTGCCGAAATCCCACTCGTTCCTCACCAAGGCCTTAGCCGACAACTACCGGGCCAAGCTCATGGCCTCAGCTCGCACTGGCGAGGAGTTCGACACCGAGACCGGCGAGCCGGTTTCGTGGGCCATCGTCACGACGCCTGAAATCCCGGAGGAAACTCCGGTGACGTGGTTCGACCACGCGTGCGACTTCGTCTCGATGAAATGGCCGCACATCGCAGCACGCAACCGCGTCAACGTCGCGGACTCGCTCGCAACCGTCACGCCTGCGCTCGTAACCACGGACAAGGGCATGCCCGAACAGGGTGTACTGCGCAAAGCGCTGTACAAGTACGCCTTCAACCTCAACAGCCCTGACCCCGCGGAGTGGCCGCAGGAAATCACGTCGGCGCTTCGGTGGGTGGAGCAGAACTCGCTCCCGGTCCGCGATTTGAAGGACGCAGCTGTTATCCGCAAGGCGCTCGGTGCGCTCTCGGTCAAGCTGGATGGGAAGGCCGCGGCAGCTGCCACCTACCAGCGCAAGCGGGCCATGTTCTACAACAGCCTCGGCTACGCGGTGGAGCTCGAATTGCTGCCAGCCAACCCGATCGACAAGGTCCAATGGACGGCGCAGGAGACTGAGCGGCAGGTAGACCGCCGAGTGGTCGCGAACCCGACCCAGGTCGATGCCATCCTGGAGACAGCAGCAACGCGTAGCGCGCGAGGCAAGCACCTAAAGCCCTTCTACGCCACGGTCTACTACGCCGGCACCCGCCCGTCGGAGGCGAGAATGCTCACGGTGGAGAACTGCACGCTACCCGACCCGAAGAAGCCGAAGAAGTGGGGACAGCTCGAGCTTGGCGCATCCGCGCCGTACGCCGGTAAGGCGTGGACCGACGACGGCGAGGCGTTCGATGAACGGCACCTCAAGGCGCGCTCCATCAACGCGGTACGCACAGTGCCGATCCCGCCGAAACTGGTGGCGATCCTGCGCAAGCACATCGCTGAAAACGAGCTGCGCCCGACGGACCGGCTGTTCTCAGCGATCGAGGGCGGTCACGTCTCGCCCGCCGAGTACGGCAAGATCTGGCGTGAAGCTCGCTCGGCGACGCTTAGCGGGAAGCAGGCCTCAACGCCTCTCGCCAAGCGCGTCTACGATCTGCGCCACGGTAACGCCTCGCTTCTGCTCAACGCTGGAGTAACTCCCACGGAAGCCGCTCGGCGCCTCGGGCACAGCGTTACCGTGCTTCTCCAGGTCTATGCCGGCTGCCTGGACGGCGAAGAGGCGACGGCGAACGAGCGCATCGACGAGGCGCTCGCCCGCTACGACAAGAAGGCCACCGTCAAGGAGTCCGAAATGGCCGAGCCTAGGAGCTAAGGCCGAGTTGCTGGCCGTCAGCTGGCTCAACGTTGCTCCAGGGTCAAGGACGTCTGTGTAAGCAAGTAGTGCTGATTGCCCGGCACATCTTCGAAGACGTCGATACCATACGTCCTCATGAGCGAAGTAACCCGTGTCGGGGTCAGCTTCCCGCTGGTGTGCCCCCATTGCGAGAAGACGACCGTGTCCACGGTCCTCAGTTCGGCTCCCGGGGGAGGCCGTGAAGAACCTCCGTATCTCCTGGAACTGGCGAAATGCGGGACCTGCCATGAGCCCTTCCTTCTTGTCGAGGAGGACTACGGCCAAGGATGGGACGGCGATCCGTTCATACTCTGGCCGCAGCGACAAAGGCCTCTCAGCCTCAACATCCCTGAAAGCCTTCGTGAGGAGCACGAAGAGGCTCGCCGTGCCTTCTCTGCCAAGGCCTACAGAGCGACCGCAGTAATGGTCAGGCGCACCCTTGAGGGCGTCTGCCTCGACCAGGGCATGGCGAAGAAACAGCTGTTCCAGATGCTGGAGCAGATGAGGAACGATGACAAGATCGATGGACGACTCTTTGAGTGGGCTCAGGAACTTCGAGTCCTAGGCAACGAGGGGGCACACTACACGGGCAACGCGGTGAGCCGCGAAGATGCGTCCGACGGGCTCGCCTTGGCTGAAGCCCTTCTCGACTACTTGTACGTCCTCACGGCCCAGTTTGATGCATTCAAGGCACGCCGCGCCGCGAGCCAACAGAGCACAAGCAGCTCCGCTCAGCCTTCGGCATCCGGCACAGGCGTATAGCGACGAGGGAACGTCCCCGAAGGCGCCGCGAAACCCCGAGGATCTGCTACCCGGCAGAGAGCCGAAGTCGGTGCGGTTCAGCGTGGTGGTGCGCCTATCGCACGCGGCTGGCCACCGCATGGCTACGAAGCTCGTGGAAGTCGACCGCAAGCGACGCAGCGCACTCCGATCACGACCTCGCCGGCGCTACCTATTTGCGGCGCTTCTTTCGCTCGGAGCGACTTAGTCGGGCCGGCTGAGGACAGTGGTACGCCTTCGCGGGCGTGGGGTGCAACGCCTGAGGTCGGCGCTTTATCTCTTACTGCTGTAATCTTGCGTCCCTGGGCCTTCGCGTGCACATGGGGCGCCGCGATCAGGCCCTTCTCTGGGAGGGAACACAGCATGGCGCGGATACGTCGCGTTGCGGCTACAGCAGCCTTCGTCATTGGTTCCAGCGCCTTCGTCGGCGCGACCGCCCACGCCACCGCGTCCACGGTGATCTGGGTCGACAACGCGTCCGGCGCCGGGTGCGCCGACGCCGCCGGTTCGGGTAGTCAGGCCGCGCCTTACTGCACGATCCAGGCTGCTGTGGACGTCGCGCAGGCCGGTGACACCGTCAAGGTCGAGCCCGGCGTGTACAAGGCACAGAACACCATCACCACCTCGGGAACGGCGAGCGAGCCGATCACCATCGAGGCTGAGTCGCAGCTCGCGCCGGTAATGATCTATGGCAGCTTCGCGCACGCCTTCGATGTCAGCGGCGCGTCGCACATCGTGATCACCGGGTTCGACCTTGGCGGAGCCACAGCGGAGCCGGTCCTGGTCTCCGGGTCGAGCGACGTCACGATCCAGAAGCTCATCATCAACAACGAGTTCGAGACCGCCGGGTTCGAGAACGACCAGATCCATGTCACCGGCGCCTCATCTGGCATCGATATCAGCCAGAACGTCCTAGGCATGTCGACGACCACGGCCGTGCAGATCGACGCCGGCGGTTCGAACGACATCGTGACAACGAACATCCTGGACAGGATCGAAGGCTACGGGATCCTCGTCGCTTCGACGCCGGGAACGACGATAGTCAGCAACACGGTCAACGACACCTGCGACAGCGGAATCGCTCTGAAAGGCACTTCGACCGGCGCGACGATCGAGAACAACATCGTCGCCGACACTCTGAGCAGCAACGCCAAGGTGACGTGCCCGACGTTGACGGCACCCGTCGCCGGACTCGAAGTCGACTCGACGGCTACTTCCGGCACGACCGCGAACTACAACGATATCGATTCCGCAGAGGACGCCGTCGTCGACTACAACTGGGGCGGTACGACCTACGCGACCGCAGCGGCCCTGAACACGGCTACTGGTCAGGGCGCCATGGACGCGAACACGGCGGTGCTCCCCGACACCTTCTTCGGCGCTCCCAACGGGCCCACCACCACCGAGCCCAGCGAGAAGTCGGCAGCAATCAACTCGGCCAACTCTGGTGCGCCGGACGAACTTGCGACGGACATCTACGGCGACGCGCGCGTGAACGACCCGCTCGTCGCGGACACCGGGGCGGGTACGTACTCGTACTACGACCGCGGCGCCGTGCAGCGGCAAGACACGGTCTCCCTACCGAACCTGAGCTACCCGCAGGTCGAGAACGCCGCGGGAAATGTGGTGAGTCAGGCGCCGACCGGGGCCCCGATTTCCATGACGAACATCACCGCCTCGTCGTCCTGGGGCGGCAGCATGACCTACACGGTCGATTTCGGCGACGGCAGCGCGTCGGTCCCCGCGACCAACGGACGAGCCACTCACACATACACGGCTGCGGGCAATTTCAACATCGACATGACCGCGCGCAGTAGTTACGGCGGCGAGACCGGCTTCGGTACGAGCATTCAGATCTCGAACGCCGCTCCGGATCCGCAGCTCACCGTCACCAGCACCGGAGCGCTGTCCGTCTCGGTCGACGCATCCAAGAGCACCGATCCGTGGTCGCTCTACGACTACAACGTCGACTTCGGCGACGGGTACCAGAGCGGTTCGGTGAACGCCGGGACGACCAGTATCCCCCACACATACGCGAAGGCCGGCACGTACACGATCACGCTGACCTTGCAGGACTCGGGCGGCGACAACGCGCAGACCACCGCGAGCTACACGACCGCGGGATCCGACTTCACCGCCTACGGTCCGACGCGGATCCTGGACACCCGCAAGGGCACCGGGACCGGCGGCGTCATCGCGAAGGTCCCGGGCATGTCGTCGATCACCGTCAAGGTCGGCGGCACCGGCTCGATCCCGGCGAACGCGACCGCGGTCGCGCTGAACCTCACCGAGACCAACGCGACCGGCGGCGGGAACATCGCCGTCTACCCGACCGGCCAGACCAAGCCGACGACGTCGAACCTCAACTACGGCACGGGAATGACCAGGGCGGCCAACGTGATCGTCGGTCTGGGCACCAACGGTGAGGTAACCCTGGGGAACTCGGCCCCGACGACGTCCAGCGTGGACCTGGTCGCCGACGTGGCCGGTTACTTCACGCAGACCTCGGCGGCCGGGTACCAGCCCGAGGCCCCCACCCGGATCCTCGACACCCGCAAGGGCACCGGCGAGGCAGGCGGCAAGGCGGCCAAGGTCGCGGCCGGCGGAACCCTCGCGGTCAACGTGGGCGCGCCCGCGGGCACGACGGCCGTCGTCATGAATCTGACCGAGACGAACGACCCGGTCGGCGGCTACATCACGGCGTACCCGTCCGGCGAGTCGCGGCCGGTCGCGTCGAGCCTCAACTTCGCGGCGAAGGACACGGACGCGAACACCGTCGTCGTTCCGGTCGGTCCCGATGGGGATGTCGAGCTCTACAACTACAGTCCGCAGCCGGTCGATCTGATCGCCGACGTCGAGGGCTACTTCACGAGTTCGGCGACCGCCGCGTTCACGCCGGTGACCCCGACCCGCCTCTACGACAGCCGCACGACCTCCGCCCCGGTCAGCGTGGGCCAAGTGGTGACCGTGCAGCCGTCGCAGAAGGACCAGGCGCTGCCGTCGACCGCGGCGGCGTACGTGTACAACGTGACCATCACGGCACCGACCGGTGGTGGCTTCGTCTCCGCGTACCCGGCTGGCACGACCCGTCCCAACGCGTCGAACGTGAATTTCGGCCCGGGCCAGACCGTGGCGAACAGCGCGTTCACCGAGGCCGGATCAGGCGGCGCCGACTCGTTCTACAACGGTTCGACCGGCACGGTTCAGCTGATTGTGGACGCCTTCGGGTACTTCACGTCCAACTGATCCGAGCGTGAGGTTCGAGGGGCGACGGGCGCGATGCCTGTCGCCCCTCAGCTTTCGATCCGCGACTCCATGCGTGGCCTCTGGGCATGAGCAACCACGCCTGCAAGCTGTGCCCCGGCGAGGTCGGCGCCGATCAGCCGCGCGCCGGCCAGGGCCCCCCTTCAGCGAGCCATCCGCGGGTGTCCAGTTCCAGCAGGGCCCGGCCCGCCACGGTGTGATCAGAACTCGCGCACTCGCGCACCAGCTGCCGCTGCTCCTCATCGTCTCGGAGCCGGGCAGACCGGTCGATTAGCAGGACGACGATGGGAGCGCCGATCAGGTCGGCACCTGAGTTGGGTAGACCTCGAAGACGAATTCCTTCGGCCACCAGCTGCGCGGATAGTTGTAGCCCGCGATCAGCACCATCAACCCAGCGAGCGCGCAGACGACGCCTACTCGCGTTGCCGACCAGGGTCGGCGTCGTCGCGTCTTCACAAAATCCCCCCGCGGCAGGCATCCACAATGGTCCAGGACTTGCTCCATCGAGAATCTACCGAACTGATCGCGAAGGCGGGCGCCCCAGGAGATGCCGACAGACCACATCAGGCAGACAGCCGAGCGATCCGCCCCGCCGACGCAGAGGGCGGAACCCGAGAGCTGAGGCCAAGATCCTGGCCCACAACTGGCCCACACACAGCCAGCCGTACTGAGCCGCGCTGAGTCGCCAGCGAGACGTTGCGAGCCATGGCCAAACCCCGGCCAGCACTCCATACCGGCAGTTCAAAGCACTAGGCCCGTGATCGAATCCCTGATCACGGGCCTAGTTGCGTTTGGAGCGGGTGACGGGAATCGAACCCGCGCTGTCAGCTTGGGAAGCTGATGTTCTACCATTGAACTACACCCGCACGGCCACGCTGCGTCACTGAAGTGAGCGGCGCTGCGGGCTCAGGCTATCAGATCCGCGCGGCGGTTTGGGAGGCGGCGGGGTGGGGCGATACGGTCGGTGGCGTGTTGCTCTCAGACAAGGACCTGCGTGCGGAGATCGCCTCGGGGCGGGTGCGGATCGAGCCGTTCGAGGACGTGATGGTGCAGCCGTCGTCGATCGACGTGCGGCTGGACCGGTTCTTCCGCGTGTTCGAGAACCACCGGTATCCGCACATCGATCCGGCGGAGGAGCAGCCCGAGCTGACCCGGCTGATCGAGCCGGAGCGGGGTGAGCCGTTCATCCTGCACCCGGGCGAGTTCGTGCTGGGGTCCACGTACGAGACGGTGACGCTGCCGGACGACGTGGCCTCGCGGCTGGAGGGCAAGTCGAGTCTGGGGCGGCTCGGGCTGCTGACGCATTCGACGGCGGGGTTCATCGACCCGGGCTTCTCGGGGCACGTGACGCTGGAGCTGTCGAACGTGGCGACGCTGCCGATCAAGCTGTGGCCGGGGATGAAGATTGGGCAGCTGTGCATGTTCCGGCTGTCCTCGCCCTCGGAGAACCCGTACGGCTCGGGGGCGGTGGGGTCGCGCTACCAGGGGCAGCGGGGGCCGACGCCGTCGCGGTCCTATCTGAACTTCCATCGGACCGAGATCTGACCAGGAACCAAACAGCTACCAGGGGGAATCGTGGGGCCGCTCATCTCTGATCCGCACGCGGTGACGGTGCTGGCGCCTTCGCTCGCGCCGTTGGACGGGGTGCTGGACGCGCTGGCGCCGCTGGGCACGGGGGACGTGTTCTGCGCGGCGCCGCCGGAGGATCCGGACGAGGACGACTACTCGGACTACCTGGACGAGAACGAGTTCCCCTACTACAGCGCCACGGTGTCGGACACGGTCGCGACGTTCCTGATCGAGATCGAGCGGGCGGATCCGAGTTCGGCGCAGACCCGGTACGAGATCCACGTGCCGGGGGCCGGTCCCGGCGTGGACCGGCTGCGGTACCGGATCGCGAAGGCGCTGCTGGAGCTGACCGGCGGCACGGCGTTCGACATGGACGGCGCCCCGGCGGAGCTGGCCGCGCCGTCGCAGGACCCGTTCGGAGCACTCTGGTAGGCGTTCCGGTGCTCCATTAGGGCGAGTAAGACGTGTATATCGTCGAATAAACGGGCAGCGCACTGGGACAGTGGCGGCATGAAGACCTGGCCCTGGTCGCGGCACCGTTCGAGCAACGACTCCAGCACTCCGACCGCTCCCGCCGCCCCCGTCGGCGATCCGGCGGCGATGCTGCGCGCGCATCCGGTGCTGCTGCTGGCCGGGCCGCCCGCGGACGTGATGGTGAACCGGCTGCTGCGCATGTGGAATCCGGCCGCCGAGCTGCCGCGGATCGCCGAGGGGGTGCGCTGGGCCGGGCCGTTCCGCTTGGACGCGGTCGGCGCGACGGAGGCGGGACTGCCGCTGGGCTGGTCCACGGCGTACGCGGCGCAGTGTGTGCGCGGCCGGTTGCGGGTGCCGGACGGGCTCGCGGCGGCCGAGTTGCGCGAGCGTTTTCCGCACGGCATTCCGGTGGGCACCGAGGCCGTGGCGTGGTCGCTGGTCACGGGTCTGGCGCGGCGGCTCGGCGGTGCGGCACGACTCCCGGCCGACGCACGTTCGCGCCGGGCGGCCGCACGTGAGGCGAAGAACGTTGTCGCGCAACGGCCGGACGTGCGGCAGAACTCGTACTGCGTCTACGGCAACAAGGCGCTGCAGTGGCCCGTGCTGCGTTCGCTGCTCGCGCTCAGCCTTCCCGAGCTCGACCTCAACGGCATGCTGGCCGAGGACGACTACTGCCTCGACCGGACCGGCTGCTTCGAGGTGCGCGTGGAACCGTTCCGCGACGGGGATTTCCTGCCGTACGCGCTACGTCAGGGTGCTGCGCCCGGCTGGCCGTGCACCGTCTACCGCTTCCGCTGCCTGCCGCAGGCCACCGACGCCGAGGCCGCGCGGATCGACGTGCAGCTGCGCGGCGCGGCGTACGAGCTCGCGGACATCGTCGGCGGGGCCTTGCTGGACGGTGAGGGCTTCCCGGTGATCACCGAGTTGGCGAGGCAGCGGAGCTAGTCGCGACGCCGCTGCAGTCCGCGAACTTGTCGCATTCGACCTGGCCCATCACGGCGCCGGTCACGACGGTGTTGGTGACGATCAGCTTGCCCGGGGCCGCCTGCACGGTCGCCTTGCCGGTCATCCCGTTGAAGTCGATGACGGCCTGGTCGATCCGCAGCGCGTTGCCCGCCACGACGTCCACCTGGTCGCTCGCGTCGAGCATGAGGGTGAGTTCGGCGGTGCAGCGGGAGTCCGGGCAGCGCTCCGTCAGATAGAGCGTGCCGCCGATCACGGTCGTCATGCGGACCGGGTCGTCGAAGGGGGTGGAGGTGTCGACGGCGTTCAGCACCACGCCCGTCTGGTTCCCGCTCTTGCCGAGCACCGTCAGCGAGATGTCGCCGTCCAGGACGATGTCCACGGCGCGGATCCCGGAGTAGCTGGCCGTATTCGTGCTGGTGTGCCGGGTTTCGTGAAGCACTATGTCCGTCACGCCGCCGAGTATCGCCAGCACGACCAGCGTGAGCACGAGGACAGTGGCCGACCTCAGCAGGGCCGCGAACCATATTCGTGCCCTGCCGCTGAAGCCGCTCATGAGGCGGGTGCCCTCCACAGTGGTATCGGCCGTCTGTGGAGGGCAGCCTACTCCAGATGTGACAGATTCCTACTTCACCGAACGAAGCAGCAACTGCGAGACATCAACGACCTCCATCGATTCCGGCACCTCACCCGCCTGCTTACGCGCCGTGATCGAATCGCCGAGCATGACCAGGCAGTACGGGCACGCCGTGGAGATCACGTCAGGGTTCGTGGACAGGGCCTCGTCGACGCGCTCAGTGTTGATGCGCTTGCCGATCCGCTCCTCCATCCACATCCGCGCGCCGCCCGCGCCGCAGCAGAAGCCCTTCTCCTTGCAGCGGTGCATCTCGGTGTTGCGCAGGCCCGGCACCTTGGCGATGATCTCGCGCGGCGGGGTGTAGACCTTGTTGTGCCGGCCGAGGTAGCACGGGTCGTGGTACGTGATGTTCTGGTCGATCGGGGTGACCGGGGTCAGCTTGCCCTCGTTGACCAGCGTGTCCAGCAACTGCGTGTGGTGGATGACGTCGAAGTGGCCGCCGACCTGCGGGTACTCGTTGGCGAGCGAGTTGAAGCAGTGCGGGCAGGTGGCCACGATCTTCTTGCTGGGCTTGTCCCCGAAGACCTCGTTGAGCATCTCCACGTTCTGCATCGCCTGCATCTGGAACAGGAACTCGTTGCCGAGGCGGCGGGCCGGGTCGCCGGTGCAGGTCTCCTCGCCGCCGAGGATCGCGAACTTGACCCCGGCGATGTGCAGCAGTTCGGCGAAGGCCTTCGTGGTCTTCTTCGCGCGGTCCTCGAGCGAGCCGGCGCAGCCGACCCAGTACAGGTAGTCGACGTCCTCCAGGCTCTCGACGTCCTCGCCGAAGACCGGCACCTGGAAGTCGACCTCGGAGATCCAGTCGAGCCGCTTCTTCGCGGGCATGCCCCAGGGGTTGCCCTTGTTCTCGATGTTCTTGAGCATGGTGCCCGCCTCGGACGGGAACGCGGACTCGATCATCACCTGGTAGCGGCGCATGTCGACGATGTGGTCCACGTGCTCGATGTCCACCGGGCACTGCTCGACGCAGGCGCCGCAGGTGGTGCAGGACCACAGCGCCTCGGCCGCGATCACCGCGTTGTCCTCCGGCGAGCCGACGAACGGTCGGGCGGCCTCGGCGAGCACGTCCTGCGGCACGCCCTTGAGCATCTCCTCGGTGGCCTTCTCCTCGCCGGCCATGTCCAGGCCGCCGCCCGCGAGCAGGTACGGCGCCTTGGCGTGCAGGTTGTCCCGCAGCGCGAGCACGATCAGCTTGGGGCTGAGCGGCTTCTCAGTGTTCCAGGCGGGGCACTGCTCCTGGCAGCGGCCGCACTCGGTGCACGTGGAGAAGTCCAGCAGGCCCTTCCAGCTGAAGTCCTCGACCTTGCCGACGCCGAAGACCGCGTCCTCGTCCGGGTCCTCGAAGTCGATCGGCTCGCCGCCGGAGAGCATCGGGTTGAGCGCGCCGAGGGCGGTGGTGCCGTCCTCCTTCTTCTTGAACCAGATGTTCACGAAGGCGAGGAAGCGGTGCCAGGCGACGCCCATGTTCGAGTTCAGCGAGATGGTGATCATCCAGGTGAAGGAGATCACGATCTTCAGCGCGGCGACGCCCCAGATGACGTTGTGCAGCGTGCCGATGGAGGCGTTCTTGAACAGCGCCTGCGCGACCGGGGCGGAGAAGAAGTACTCCATGTCGAACCTGGAGCCGTTCTCCAGCGCCGCCTCCGCGCCGCGCAGCGTGAGGATGCAGAGCATCACGCCGAGGATGACGTACTCGACGAAGTACGCCTGCCACATCACCGAGCCGAAGAAGCGCGACTTGCGGCCCTTCTTCGACGGCAGGTTCTTGAGCCGGATGCCCATCAGGAACACGATCGCGAGCAGGCCCGCGACGGTGAAGAACTCGCTGACGAACTGGTACGGCCACCAGTGCCCGATCAGCGGCAGCTGGAAGGTCGGCGAGAACAGCTGCCCGAACGCCGTGACGAGGGTGAGGAACAGCAGGCCGAAGGAGACCATGACGAGCCAGTGCGCGGCGCCGATCCAGCGCTTGCCCCGACGCGCAAGCCGGGTGTGCGCGCCGAACTCGATCACGAGGTTCTTCGTGCGCGCCCACGGGTTCCCGGTGCGTCCGGGCGCGGGCTGGCCCATCGTGATCGTCCGGTACATGCGGACGAGCACCTGGCCGAAGAGGGCGATGCCCACCGCGGCGATGCCCAGCGAGACGATGATCGCGGCGATCTGCATTTCGGTGCGGACTCCTTCGGGGACAGGTCTGCCCGGAGGCAGGTCTGCGTCGACAGCTCCGCAGTCTACTCACGAGTAACTTATTTGGCGACCATGGACTGAACGCTCATTCAGTCTGACTTATCGGGCAAAATACGACACCTCGCCACGCGGACGCCTGGTCCGAACCGGTACCCAGGCACTTCGCGTGGCGAGGTGTGATCAATGCCACTCGGTGAGCGGCCGCGGCCTACTCGGATCTACTGGTCGGCGAAGAAGCCGAAGGCGTCGAGCACGACCTGCCCGGTGCCCTTGCCGCCGAGGTAGACGCCGAGGTCGTAGGAGCCCTGCACGCTGTCGTAGACCGTACCGGCCGTCTCGACGGCGAGGTTCGGGATCGTCTGGCCCTTGAGGTAGTTCAGGGTCGAGGTGCCCGGCTGCGCAGTCGGGTCGTTCGGGTTGTACGGGTAGAGCCCGAGGTAGCCGTTGCCCGTCGTGTCCGTCACCGTCGCGTTGAGCACGAAGGCCGTCTCCAGCGTGTCACTCGTGATCGGGAACGCCACCGGCTTGCCGACCGAGAGCGGGCCGGTGAAGACGTCGTTCTTCTGGCGCGAGTCGTAGAGCCGCACGGGCGCGGGCAGCGGGATGTACGCGCTGCCGCCCGACGCGGTCGGCTCGTAGTACCCGGACACGTCCGCGATCAGGTCGACGGTGCCCTTGCTGGTGTTGTGCAGGGTGATCTCGTCGATGTCCGTGTTCAGGTCGCCGAAGGCCACGACCGCGCTGTTCGCGACGGTCTGCCCGGGCCCGTAGTTCAGGTTGGAGCTCGCGGTGGACGTGCCGTCACCCGGGTCGGCAGTGATGAATCCGCTGCTGGTGCCGTCCACGGCGGTGATGTTCAGCTGGACCGCCGACGCCCCGGCGGGCACGAGACCCTGGCCGGCGATCGTGAGTGTCACGCTGCCGTCGGCGGCGACCTTCGCGATCTTGCCGGTACCGGTGCCCTTGCGGGTGTCCAGGATCCGGGTTGGTGTGACGGACTGATAGGTGTCCGCGACCGAGGCCGTGTAGTAGCCCGCGGTGTCCACGACGACCTGCGTCGTGCCCTTGGAGTTGTTGTAGAAGTCGACCTCGCCGTTCGCGCCGACCGGCAGGACGACGACGTTGGCGACGGTCTGGCCCTTACCCCAGTTCAGGTTCGAGGTGTCGGGCCGGTCCACCGAGTCGCCGTACGAGTCCTCGTCGTTGTACGCGGTCAGCACGCCGCTGGCGTTCGTCTGCGTCGCCGTCACGTTGAGCGCGACCGCCGTGGCGTTGTCCGGAATCGTGACGCCGTTGCCACCCTTGCCGGTGACCTTGAGCTTCAGCGTCCCGCCGGCCTTGACCGCACCGGAGGACGTGCGCGTGTCGAGGATCCGGAACGGGCCGAACGGCGTGTAGTCGGAACCCATGGTCTCGAAGTCGACGTTGTTCGTCGCCGTGTCGCCGGACCCGTCCGCCAGCGTGACGTAGATGGGGTACGTACCGGCGCCGGAGTACTCGTGCGTGAAGTCCAGGCCGTCGGTGTCGGAGTCGACCGTGACGGTCTTCGTCGTCTCGTCGCCCCAGTTGATCGTCAGCGTCGCGCTGCCGGTGTTCAGACCGCTGACCATGACGACGAACTCGACGCCGTAGGCGCTGGTCTGCAGGGCCGCGACACCCACCTCGAGGTCCGGGTTCGGGGCCGAGGTGTGCGCGGAGACGCCGTGCCGGCTGAAGACCGACTTGCTGAGCGGGCTGCTGAATTTCTTCGCGGCGCTCTTGGCCGAGGCCGACAGTCCGGCGGCCGAGGCGGCGTGCGACGTCGTGGACGCCGCGGAGGCGAAGGTGGGCGCGAGGGCGATTCCGAAGGAACCGGCCAAGGCCAGAGGTGCCAGAAGTCTGCGGTGCTGCACCGCGTTCCCTCCCCAGGAACAGTCTGCGCGACAGATACGCAGATCATGAAAGCAAGCAGCTGACTGTATCGCCACTGAGTTGGACTCACCACGAATTCACGTCACAGTTCCGCTACTGCTTGGGAGCGGTATCACTGCAGGTAGTACCCGTAATTCTCATGAAGAGCCTCATGTTCCTCGAGGCGCAGCTGGGTGCGGGTCGGCTCGGCGTCGGCGATCGCCTGGACGAGGAGGCCGGCGAGGACCATGGGGGCGGCGTGCGAGTCGAAGACGAGGCGGGAGCCTACGGGGGCGACCCAGACGGCGTCGGCGTGTTCGGCCCAGGGGGCTAGGCGGGAGTCGGTGACGAGGGCGACCTTGAAGCCTTGGCGGCGGGCTTCGTCGAGGACTGTGATCGCCTCGGCGGCGTAGCGCGGGAGCATGAAGGCGAGCAGCCAGGTGGCGCCGGCCTGCCGGGACTGCAGCAGCAGGTCGAAGGCGGCCGAACCCGCGCTGTCGACGAAGCGGACGTCGGGGTGGATGCGGGCGGCGCTGTAGGTGAAGTAGTAGGCGACGGGATCCGACATGCGCAGGCCGAGGACGGGCAGGCATGGACTGGCGGCGAGTTCGCGACCCAGGGAGGCGATGCGTTCGGGGTCGGCGGCGAGGGCGTGCAGGGTGGCGAGGTTGGCCTCTTCGGCGGCGATCGCGGCCTGGAACTCGTTGCGGCGCACGTCCTGCGGGGTCTCGGCGACGGAGCCGAGCACGATGGGGCGCAGTGCCTCGCGCAGTGCCGGATAGCCGGTGAAGCCGAGCGCGGTGGCGAAGCGGCTGACGGCGGGTTGGCTCACGCCCGCGCGGTCGGCGAGATCGACGCTGTTGAGGAACGCGGCCTCGGACAGATGGTCGATCAGGTACTGCGCGATGCGGCGCTGCGCCGGGGACAGCCGCCGCCCGTCGAGCAGGGCGAGCAGCTGTTCCGACGCGGCCTTCGTCTGTTCCATCGGCACGGAAGCCCAGCCCCTAGCCGAGCGGGCCGGTCACGGACTCGACGGCGGCGAGCACGGAGCCGTCGCGCACGGCCTGCTCGGCGGCGCGCATCTCGATGCTGAGGAAGCGGTCCGGGCCGGGGCCGCCGACTCCGCGCTCACGCAGCGCGGCGACGGCGGCGGCCGTGGCGGGGGCCGGGGTCAGCGGGGCGCGCAGGTCGAGGGCGCGGGCGGCGGTGAGCAGTTCGATCGACAGCACCTTGGCGAGGTTCTCCAGGGAGTGCCGCAGCTTGCGGGCGGCGGACCAGCCCATCGACACGTGGTCCTCCTGCATCGCGGAGGACGGGATGGAGTCGACGCTCGCGGGCGCGGCCAGCCGCTTGTTCTCGGAGACGAGCGCGGCCTGCGTGTACTGGGCGATCATCAGGCCGCTGTCCACGCCGGGGTCGTCGGCCAGGAACGGCGGGAGACCGTGCGAGCGCGCGACGTCGAGCATGCGGTCCGTGCGGCGCTCGGCGATGGAGGCGACGTCGGCCGCGGCGATGGCCAGGAAGTCGAGCACGTAGGCGACCGGGGCGCCGTGGAAGTTGCCGTTGGACTCGACGCGGCCCTCGTCGATGAGCACGACGGGGTTGTCGATGATCGAGGCCAGTTCGCGCCCGGCGACGGACGCGGCGTGCGCCACGGTGTCCCGCGCGGCGCCGGCGACCTGCGGCGAGCAGCGCAGCGAGTAGGCGTCCTGCACGCGGTTGCAGGAGTCGGGGTCGCGGTGCGAGGCCATGATCGCGGAGTCCTCGAGGATCCGGATCAGGTTGGCGGCGGAGGCGACCTGGCCCGGGTGCGGCCTTATCGCGTGCAGTTCGGGACGGAAGACGCGGTCGGTGCCGAGCTGCGCCTCGACGCTCATCGCGGCGCTGACGTCGGCGGTCTTGAGCAGCTTCTCGAAGTCGCGGATGGCCATGATCAGCATGCCGAGCATGCCGTCCGTGCCGTTGATCAGCGCCAGGCCCTCCTTGGGCGCGAGCTCCAGCGGCGTGATGCCGTGCGCCGCGAGGACCGGGCCGGCCGGGGTCTCCTTGCCGTCCTCGCCGATGACCTCGCCCTCACCCATCAGGACGAGCGCGACGTGGGCGAGCGGCGCGAGGTCACCCGAGCAGCCGAGCGAGCCGTATTCGCGCACGGCGGGGGTGATCCCGGCGTTGAGCAGGGCGGCCATGGTCTCGGCGACGACGGGGCGCACGCCGGTGTGGCCGGAGGCGAGGGTCTTCAGGCGCATCAGGATCAGCGCGCGGATGACCTCGGGCTCGACGATCTCGCCGAGGCCGGCGGCGTGCGAGCGGATCAACGAACGCTGCAGGGCGGCGCGCAGTTCGGGGTCGATGTGCCGGGTGGCGAGGGCGCCGAATCCGGTGGAGATTCCGTAGGCGGGGGTGGGCGCGGCGGCGAGTTCGTCCACCAGGGCGCGTCCGCGGCCGAGCGCGTCCAGGGCGGCCGGACCGAGTTCGACCTTCGCACCGTCCCGGGCCACGGCCAGCACGTCGTCGAAAGTCAGCTCACCCTTGCCGAGAGATACGACCGTCACGAGTCCTCCACTGCGAATTGAATACGCCCATGCGGTTGACCGCACCCATGAATGATTGCATAACATGACTGGTGGCTCCACCATCGTTTCGGATCTGAGCAGAAGGCGAGCACCCCGTATGTACGGTCCCCGGCCCGTCGCCGCCCCGCGCGGCACCGACCTCAACACGCTCGGCTGGCAGCAGGAGGCCGCCTACCGGATGCTGCAGAACAACCTCGACCCGGAGGTGGCCGAGCACCCCGACAACCTCGTCGTCTACGGGGGCACCGGCAAGGCCGCGCGGAACTGGGCCAGCTTCGAGGCGCTGCTGCGCACGCTGAAGACGCTCAAGGACGACGAGACGATGCTCGTGCAGTCCGGAAAGCCGGTCGGCGTCATGCGCACGCACGAGTGGGCGCCGCGCGTCATCCTGGCGAACTCGAACCTCGTCGGCGACTGGGCGAACTGGGACGAGTTCCGCCGGCTCGATGCCCTGGGTCTGATGATGTACGGCCAGATGACGGCCGGTTCGTGGATCTACATCGGCACGCAGGGCATCCTGCAGGGCACGTACGAGACCTTCGCCGCCGCTGCCGCGAAGAAGTTCAACGGCACGCTGGCCGGGACGATCACGCTGACCGCGGGCCTCGGCGGCATGGGCGGCGCGCAGCCGCTAGCCGTGACCATGAACGACGGCGTGGCCATCTGCATCGACTGCGACCCGCGCGCGATCACCCGCCGGATCGAGCACCGTTACCTGGACGTGCAGGCCGATTCGGTGGACCACGCGCTGCAGCTCGCGGTCGAGGCCCGGGACGCGCGCCGTCCGCTCTCGATCGGCCTGCTGGGCAACGCCGCCGAGCTCGTTCCGCAGTTCCTCGCGATGAACGCGCCGATCGACATCGTCACCGACCAGACCTCGGCGCACGACCCGCTGTCCTACCTGCCGCTCGGTGTCGCGTTCGAGGACATGAAGTCGTACGCCGCCGAGAACCCCAAGGAGTTCACGGCGCGGGCGCGCGAGGCGATGGCCAAGCACGTCGAGGCGATGGTCGGCTTCCAGGACGCGGGCGCCGACGTCTTCGACTACGGCAACTCGATCCGCGGCGAGGCGCAGCTGCACGGCTACGAGCGCGCCTTCGACTTCGAGGGCTTCGTGCCCAAGTACATCAGGCCCCTGTTCAACGAGGGCAAGGGCCCGTTCCGCTGGGCCGCGCTGTCCGGCGACCCCAAGGACATCGCCGTCACCGACCAGGCCGTGCTCGACCTGTTCCCGGAGAACGAGTCGCTGCACCGCTGGATCAAGATGGCCGGGGAGCGCGTGCACTACCAGGGTCTGCCGGCCCGGATCTGCTGGCTGGGCTACGGCGAGCGGGACAAGGCGGGCGTGCGCTTCAACGAGCTCGTGGCGAGCGGCGCGGTGCAGGCCCCGATCGTGATCGGCCGCGACCACCTGGACTGCGGCTCGGTCGCGTCGCCGTACCGGGAGACCGAGGCGATGCTGGACGGTTCGGACGCGATCGCGGACTGGCCGCTGCTGAACGCGATGATCAACGTGGCGTCCGGCGCCTCCTGGGTCTCGATCCACCACGGCGGCGGCGTCGGCATGGGCCGCTCGATCCACGCCGGCCAGGTCTCGGTGGCCGACGGCACGCCGCTGGCCGCGCAGAAGCTGGAGCGGGTGCTCACCAACGACCCGGGCATGGGCGTGATCCGGCACGTGGACGCGGGCTACCCCCGGGCGATCGAGGTGGCGGATGAGCGCGGAGTGCGTGTGCCGATGCGGGAAGGGGCAGAGGGCTGAGCATGGAGCTGCCGTCCGCCGAGGATTCGACACTCGATGAGCTGTGGCGCTCGCTGCTGCCGCTCGGCTACCACCGGGCGAGCGGCGGCTACCGCCGCTTCGCCTGGAACCGCGCGGATCTCGCCTGCCGCGCCTGGTTCACCGCGCAGGCCGCCGACCGCGGCCTGTCGGTGCGCACCGACCGCAACGGCAACCAGTGGGCCTGGTGGGGCGAGGACCTGCCGGGCCGGGCGCTCGCCATCGGTTCGCACCTTGACTCGGTGCCGGACGGCGGCGCGTTCGACGGGCCGCTCGGCGTGGTCAGCTCGTTCGCGGCGGTGGACCTGCTGCGCGCGGCGGGCTGGCGGCCGGACCGGCCGATCGCCATCGCCAACTTCGCCGACGAGGAGGGCGCGCGCTTCGGCGTGGCCTGCGCCGGATCCCGGTTGCTGACCGGGCAGCTGGCGCCGGAGCGGGCCCGCGCGCTGACCGACGAGGACGGCGTGACGATGGCCGCGGCGATGGAGGCGGCCGGGCACGATCCGGACGCGATCGGCCAGGACGAGGAGCTGCTCGGCCGGATCGGCCAGTACGTGGAACTGCACATCGAGCAGGGCCGCGGGCTGATCGAGCTGGACCGCGCGGTCGGCGTGGCCACGTCGATCTGGCCGCACGGCCGCTGGCGCTTCGAGTTCGGCGGCGAGGCGAACCACGCGGGCACCACCCGGCTCGAGGACCGGCGCGACCCGATGCTGACGTACGCCTACACCGTGCTGGCCGCGCGGAAGAAGGCGGCGGCGTTCGGCGCGCTGGCCACGTTCGGCCGGATCCAGGTGGAGCCCAACGGAACCAACGCCATCCCGTCGAAGGTCAACGCCTGGCTGGACAGCCGCGCGCCGGACGAGGCGACGCTGAACGCGCTGCTCGGCGAGCTCGAGGCGGCGGCGCGGGAACGGGCCGGGCGGGACGGTGCGTCGCTGTCGGTGGTGAACGAGTCGCTGACCCCGGTCGTCGAGTTCGACCACGTGCTGCGCGACCGGCTCGCGAAGACGCTGGACGAGGCGCCGGTGCTGCCGACCGGGGCCGGGCACGACGCGGGCATCCTGGCCGCGCGGATCCCGACGGCGATGCTGTTCGTGCGCAACCCCACCGGAATCTCGCACAGTCCGGCTGAGCACGCCGAGATTGCGGACTGCCGGGCCGGGGTACTCGCCCTAGCCCGGGTCGTGTCGGAACTCGCGGGATCTTCGGCGGACCTGGGAGCGGCCTGGTGACCTCGTATCTCGCGGACCTCGCGTTCGTGCACGGCGGTGTCGAGTCGGATGTGCTGATCGAGACCGACGACCGGGGCGTGATCACGCGGGTGGCCGCGGACGCGGCCGCCGCGGCCCCGGGCGACGCGACGCGACTGGCCGGATTCACCGTGCCGGGCCTGGCGAACGCGCACTCGCACGCCTTCCACCGGGCGCTGCGCGGCCGGACGCACGCGGGCGAGGGCACGTTCTGGACGTGGCGCGAGCAGATGTACGCGGCCGTCGCCGGGCTGGATCCGGACGCGTACCGCGAGCTGGCTACCGGCGTCTTCGCGGAGATGGCGCTGGCCGGGATCACCAACGTGGGCGAGTTCCACTACGTGCACCACGCGCCCGGCGGCACCCCGTACGCCGACCCGAACGCGATGGGCCACGCCCTGATCGAGGCGGCGCGGGCGGCCGGGATCCGGATCACGCTGCTCGACACCTGTTATCTGGCGGGCGGAATCCGCACGCCGATGAACGAGACGCAGCAGCGTTTCTCGGACGGCGACGCGCAGGCGTGGGCGTCGCGGGTCGAGTCGCTGCGCGCCGCGTACACCGGTGCGTCGGATGTGTTGATCGGCGCGGCGATCCACTCGGTGCGCGCGGTGCCGGTCGATCAGCTCGCGACGGTGGCGAAGGCGGCGGACGAGTGGTCGGCGCCGCTGCACGTGCACCTTTCCGAGCAGCGCGCGGAGAACGACGCCTGTCTCGCCGCGTACCACCGGACTCCGGCTCAGCTGCTGGAGCAGCACGGCGCGCTCGGGCCCCGGACCAGCGCCGTGCACGCGACGCATCTTTCGCAGGTGGACACCGACATCCTCGGCGACTCGGCGACCAGCGTGTGCATGTGCCCGACCACGGAACGGGATCTGGCGGACGGCATCGGCGCTGCGCGCGGCATGTTCGAGGCCGGATCCCCGATCACGCTCGGCTCGGACAGCCACGCGGTGATCGACCTGTTCGAGGAGGCGCGCGCGGTCGAGCTGGACGAGCGGCTGAGCACGGAGCGGCGCGGACACTGGCCCGCGGCCGATCTGCTGACCGCCGCGACCGCCGCCGGACACGCGAGCCTCGGCCGGCCGGACGTCGGTACGCTCGCGGTCGGGCAGACCGCCGACTTCATCACCGTCGATCTGGACTCGATCCGGCTCACCGGCACCGATCCGCGCGACGCGGTGGCGTCGGTGGTGTACGCGGCCACGTCCTCGGACGTCCGGCATGTCGTCGTCGGTGGACGGCTGATCGTCTGGGAGGGTGTCCATCTACTCGTGCAGGACGCGCCGCGACGGCTCGGTGCGGCGATCAGACAGGTGATGGCATGACGAAATCCCTGGTGGTGACCGGGATCGGCGAACTCACCGTCAACAATCCACAGGCTGTGGATAACGAGTCGAAGCCGGAACCGGCCAGCAACATGGCCTTCGCGGTCCAGGACGGCCGGATCGCCTGGATCGGCCTGTCCGACGAGGCCCCGGCCGCGGACGACGTGCTCGACGTGGCCGGCCGCGCCGTGATCCCGGGCTTCGTGGACAGCCACGCGCACCTGGTGTTCGCGGGCGATCGGGCCGCCGAGTTCGCGGCCCGGATGACCGGAACCCCTTACTCGGCAGGCGGAATCCGCACGACCGTGGCCGCGACCCGCGCCGCCGACGACGTGCAGCTTCGCGCGAACGTGCGCCGACTCGTGCACGAAATGGCGAGGCAGGGCACCACGACCGTCGAGTGCAAGACGGGCTACGGACTGACCGTCGATGACGAACTGCGCGCGCTGCGGATCGCGAAGGAGGAGTGCGACGCGGCGACGTTCCTCGGTGCGCACGTCGTCCCGGCCGAATACGCGGACCGCCGTGCCGAGTACGTCGATCTGGTGCGCGGCCCGATGCTCGACGCGTGCGCCGAATACGCCGACTACGTGGACGTCTTCTGCGAGCGCGGCGCCTACGACGAGGCGGAGACGCGGCTGATCCTGGACGCGGCCAAGGCGCATGGAATCCCCGTGCGGCTGCACGCGAACCAGCTCGGCCACGGCCCCGGCGTACAGCTCGCGGTCGAGTACGGCGCCGCGAGCGCGGACCACTGCACGTACCTCGAAGCCGCCGACATCGACGCGCTCGCGGGCTCCGAAACGGTGGCGACACTGCTACCGGGAGTGGAGTTTTCCACAAGGTCTCCGTATCCCGACGCGCGGTCACTGCTCGACGCCGGAGCGTCCGTGGCGATCGCGACGGACTGCAATCCAGGATCCTGCTACACGTCCTCGATGCCGTTCTGCATCGCGCTCGCCGTCCGCGAGATGCGCATGTCCCCAGGTGAGGCGCTCAGGGCGGCCACCCTCGGCGGCGCGCAGGCCTTGCGCCGCACCGACATCGGCCACCTGAGCCTCGGCGCCCGGGCCGACTTCGCGGTCCTAGACGCACCGAGTCACCTGCACCTCGCGTACCGTCCCGGCGTGCCACTTATCCACAGCGTGTGGAAGAACGGCCGCAAGTCTGTGTGAACGAAAGAGCCCCGGCGGAAGGGTATCCGCCGGGGCTCGATCCGTTACTCGGTCAGCAGGTCACTTCGCGCTGAAGTAACCCGACAGGTCCACCACGAGCTGCACGGTGCCCGAGGCGTTGTTGTAGAACTCCAGACCGCTGTCGCTCTGCACGATCGCCGAGTTCGGAACGGTCTCGCCGGCGCCGAAGTTGACGTTCGAGGAGTTCGGCGTGGCGGTGCCGAGCGGGTAGGCGTTGAGGTAACCGCCGACCTGCGGCGAGACCACCGTCAGGTTCGCGACCACGGCCGCGTACGAGGACGGCAGGCCCAGGTCCAGCTTGCCCTTGCCGGCGATCGGAGCGGTGCTCGACTCGCCCTCGCCGATCCGGGTGTCCACCACGCGCACCGGGCCGAGCGGGTGGTACACGTCCCCGCTGGTGCCGGAGGTGTAGTAGCCCGCGATGTCGGCGATCACGTCGATCGAACCGGTGCTGAGCTCGCCGTTGTGGAAGTCGACGATGCCGTCCTTGCCGACCGGGACCATCACCGTGTTGGGGATGGTCTGCCCCTTGCCGAAGTTGATGTTCGAGACGTTCGGCACGGCGATCGTGGTACCCGCGGAGTTCTCGTTCGGGTACACGGCGAGGAAGCCGCCGCTGGTCGGGTTGGTGACCGTGACGTTCATCGCGATGCCGGTGATCCCGGACGGGATCGTCTGCGTCGCGGTGCCGCCGATCGCGGTGATGGTGGCGCCGCCGACCTGCAGCTTGACGGTGCCCTGGCCGGCCAGCTTGCCCTGGGCCACACCGTTGCCGCTGGTGCGGGTGTCCATGGCGCGGATCGGGTTGACCGGCGTGTAGCTGGAGCTGGTCACGCTGCTCACCGAGGTCGAGGTGGTGAAGTAGCCCTCGAGGTCGGCGATGAACTGGACGGTGCCGGTGGAGTTGTTGGTGATCTTCACCGCGCCGTCGCTGTTCAGCGGCACCACGACGAGGTTCGCCTTGGTGTTGCCGGCGACCCAGTTCAGGTTCGAGGTCAGCGGCATCGTGCTGGTGGCCGGGTAGACCGTCGCGTTGCCGCCGCCGGTCGGGCTGGTCGCCGTCACGTTGAGCACCGCGGCCGTCGCGCCGCTCGGCACGCCGCTGTTGCCGGTCACCTGGACCGAGACGGTGCCGCCCTTGGCGACCGGACCGGTGACGGTGCCGATCTGCGACGTCTTACGGGTGTCCAGCAGCCGGACCGGGCCGTCCTGCTGGTAGTAGCTCGGCGCCTGGCAGACCGTGGACACGACGCCCGCGGCCTTCGGGGTGCCCCAGCCGGTCGCCATGTCGTAGCCGGTGGTGGCCGAGTAGCCGAAGCTCGCACCCTCGAGCGCGATCTTGTTGTTGCCGGTGGTCACGTCCGTGGCGAACGCGGAGAGCGCCGTCTTGGACAGCTTGCCCACCGTGTACAGCTGCGGGTTCACGAAGCCGGCGTTGCCGCCCACCTTGCAGGTGGCGCTGGCGTCGGCGAGCGCGAGGACCGCGGCCCACACCGGAGCGGCGCCGCTGGTGCCGCCGATGGTGAAGTAGTACTCGCCGGCCGGGTTGGTCCCGTCGTCGTAGTACTCCTCGATCACGTACCCGTCGTTCGGGTCCGCGAGCGCGGAGACGTCCGGAACCTGACGGCAGCCGGTGCCGCCCTGCGTGACGGTGCTGGTGCAGTTGGCGTTGTAGCCCGCCGCGGTGTCACCGGACTGCCACGTGGGCAGCGGCCAGGTGTCCGACACGCCGCCGCCGCTGGCGCCGCAGTCGGCCACGGTGCTGCACGCCTGGTTCCAGGTGTGCGGCGTCGGGTTGCTCAGACCGGTCATGCCGGTGCCGCCGACCGCGGTCGCGTACGGCTGGCTGGACGGGTCGTCCACCGAGAGCACCGACTGGTCCGCGGTGACGCCCGCGTTGTAGCAGTCCGTGGAGCCGTTGTCGCCGGAGGCCACCAGGATCGACTGACCCTGCGTCGCCGCCGTCTCGAACACCGTGTTCTCAGAGGCCTGCATCGTGGAGTCGCCGGCCTGGGTGACGACCTCGCACAGGCCCCAGCTGTCCGAGATGACCTTAGCCGTGTCGGCGGTGGTCATCGCGTTGAAGACGTCCAGGATCTGCGAGTCCGAGGCGCTGGCCGCGTCCGGTCCCTCGTAGTCGATGACGCTCGCGCCGGGAGCCAGGTTGGCGATGTTCTCGAGGTCCAGCGCCGACTCGACGCCGACGTTGTTCGCCGCGTTGGCCGCGGTCGTCGCGCCGCCGTCCACCGCCTGCTCGGTGACCGAGGTCGAGGAGTGGCCGTAGCAGCTGTCGAGGGTCGAGACGCCGGCGGCGTCGTAGGCCTCGAGCTCGAAGACGCCCACGGTCACGCCGGCGCCGTCGTTGCCGTTGGTGAGCAGCGAGCTCAGGCCGTAGACGTTCGAGATGGCGTCGTCCGAGTAGTAGCCCGTGCCGTTCACCAGGCCGCCGTTGCCGAGCGCCGTGGTCATGTTCGAGCACGAGTTCACCGTGTAGTTGCTGGTGACCTTCGCGCTGACCGAGGCGGCCTTCACGGCGTGGCTCTTGCTGCTGATGTTCGGCACCGCGTAGTCCACGTCGTCGATGCCGAGGAAGCCGCTGATGTCGCTCGCCACCGAGGCGGGGACGGCCGGCGCGGCGGTGTTCGCGTAGAACGAGCGGCCAGCGGCCTTGTAGCCCTTGATGGTCACGTTGAGCGCGCTCTCGACCTGCGAGACCGTGCCGGTGACCGTCAGGAACATGTGGTTCGAGGAGACCGAGCCGAGGGTCAGGCCCTGCGCCTTGAGCGAGGCCTGCACCGCGGAGATCTCGCCCTGCGAGGCGCCGAAGTACTCGGCGACCTGGCTCGGCGTCAGGTAGTGGTGGTAGTAGCTCGAGTTCTTGTCGCTCACCGCGGCGGCGTAGGCCGAGAGCTCGGCCGCGTGCCCCGTGTTGAGTTCGACGTCGAGGCTCAGCTTCTTGTCGGCGGCCGGAGCGGCGGCCGAGACCGCGCCCTTCGGCAGCGCCGGGGCGTGGCCCACCGCCACCTTGGCCGACGAGGTGCTCGCGGCGAAACCGGGCGCGGCGGCCGCCACCTGGGCCGCGCCGAGCGCGAGGCTGAGCGCCGCCGCGGGCAGGCCGAGCCGCCGCAGCGCGCCGGGACGCGGCGACGGAGGGGCAGCGCCGTCCGTTCCGCGTCCGAGTTGAGAATTGTCCACGTTGGGTGTCCCCATCCCTGAGTGTTTCGAAGGCGCACGCCCACCCCGGGCCTTGATCTTCGGACCCCCGGACAGACGCGCAACGCGCCATCGTACGGAGACGGGACGACTGCTGAGAGAACGCTCATGTAGCAGTTCTGTACCAAGGTCATGCACCGGGCGCGTCGGTCCGGGGCGGGGCCGGAACGGGGTGACTTGAGTCCGGGGCACTCAACGCTTACAGTTGAGCCTGTCGGACTCAACCCCAGGGCCCGGCCGCCTTGAGCAACTCCACAGTCCTATCCAAGGAGTCCCACGATGGCACGTCCGGTCGGCATCGACCTCGGAACGACGAACTCCGTCGTCTCCGTCCTTGAAGGTGGCGAGCCCACCGTCATCACGAACGCCGAGGGTTCCCG
>Ga0310811_10000280_pt1 | contig 72459 bp, 69 predicted proteins | sample YCmetagenome_FD_207642 | JGI IMG/M metagenome (GOLD analysis project Ga0310811, IMG submission 207642) | Soil microbial communities from experimental microcosm in Duke University, North Carolina, United States - YC | ecosystem: Engineered > Artificial ecosystem > Soil microcosm > Unclassified ... | reverse complement strand
AAAGCCAGACTCTGTTTTTGTTATTAAATCATACGCGGAAGCGAAAGATCAACCGAAGCCGGAAAATGTAACCCCATTTGAGATAACACTGAAGTTTATCGGCGGAGCGATTGCTGATAAAAGAAACTGGAAACTCATCAGCATCAATAAGGACTAAAAAAACACCCCGGTTATGGAACCAGGGTGCTCAATCACTCTAAAACAATCACCTCTAAATTAAGAAGTACCTTTAATAATTATATTTTTGAATAGTTAATTATTGACTAAACTAAAATAATAGTCAAATATACCAAGTAACAATCTTTGTTTGATAGAAATACAGGCTTTTTTACCCTGATGTGACAGAATATCAGTGTTTTAAACCCCTGATGAATATATCAACCAGCAACAGGCGTTTGCGGTGTATTTCTTCCAGGTGTTCCTTCTTGGGGAAGGTAGTTTTTCGGTACCCCATAGTCCCTACCCTTACACCTTGCAGGGCATCCAGCAGCAGGTCGACAATTTCACCAGGATTGTCTACCTTGCTGATATTACCTTTTTCGGCGTCTGTTTTTATTGCATTACCCAACAGGGTCATTTCAGTTTGCCTGATATGTTCCACTATTTCCCAAATCGTATCGGGTAAACTTTGTTCGTTCAGCCTGATAAAATCGAAGAAGTTATAATTATTGACAATAAAGTCGTGATGGGTATCTATCTGGCATACAAAAGCGTCCTTAAGGTCGCCGGTTTTCGACAATTTTTCGTCCAATAGTTTCAGGTAATCATCAGCCAGCTTACGCGTAACGGCAATATATAATTGACTTTTATCGGGGAAATAGTAATACAAAAGGGCCTTCGACATAGAGAGAGCCCCTGCTATTTCATTCATGGTTGTTTTAGAGTAACCGTAGTGCAGGAATTGCTGGTATGCAGCTTCTAGTATTTTTTCTCTTTTAATATCCTGTTGATCGGCGACGTTACCCACTTATGAAATTATAATATGATGTATTCCTGACTTTTTAAACAAAATTATCAAAAATTCTATACATAATAATGTCATTTTTACATTTGATAGCTTTCGCTCAAATAAAAACTGCCTGCAATAGCTGCCAGATCTTCCACGGCGCCTGTAATCGGATCATAAATTTCAAGCCGGTTGGTTATCATTTTACGGAGGTAGTAAAATGCATAAGCAGAGGCTGTTGCGGCAACAATACCCAAGCCGGCTCCCATTAACGCGTTTTTCCCATTAGCTTTTGTCAAAACGCCCGCCGAAAGAGCGCCTGATAATCCACGTGCGACGACGCCTCCGAACTCGATACGGGCCGGGGCGAAGGGTAATTTGTCGGCTACGAGCTCGCCTGCAGCTAAAACCTTGAGCGCCACGGCACATTTACCGGATTGTATAAATGAGAGCTGCGATTTTGCCAGTCGGCCAGACTTGTTCCTGCTCAAAATATGGCTAACCACTGCGGGTGCCAGTATAGAACGCATGCCAGCAACAACGCCTATACCTATAGCCTGCCAAACGGGGCTTGCTTTTTTTAATTTCATATACTTATAACCCACCTTTCGTATTTAGGTTTTACAAAAGCTGAATACCATTTATTGCGATGTGAGTAATCTCATCATGACATTGCTGCCTTCTGAATACTAATGGCATTCACCGATATTCCACATATCCGTTTTCAAGGTACTGGTCAAAATAAAAGCCGCCCAGGTTGACCTGAAAGCGGCTTTGCATTTATATGGTTTGATTAAGAAATATGGCTCAACTCTGGTTCGGTTTTATAGGTTTCTTCTTCCTTTTTACCAAAAAACCTCGATTTTAAACGTACCCTGATAATATACATACATGGTACCACGATAAGCGTAATGATGGTAGCAAATCCTAAACCGAAGATCATTGTCCACGACAATGGTCCCCAGAAAGCGTTGTTGTCGCCGCCAAAATAAATGTGCGGCTTAAACGAGCTGAACAGCCCGGCAAAGTCGATATTGAAACCCAAAGCCAATGGGATCAACCCGAGTATTGCCGCTGTAGCTGTTAGTAATACCGGCGTCATACGGGTACGTGCAGCTTCAACTACCGCATCGTGCAAGCTTGCGCCCTGTTCTATCAGCATATCGGTAAATTCGACCAGCAAGATACCGTTTCGCACTACAACCCCCGCAAGGGCAATAATACCAATGCCCGTCATTACAATAGAAATGGTCATTTTGAAGATAGCCACTCCCAGGAATACGCCGATGATACTAAAAAATATCTCGCTCAATATAATAAGTGTTTTTCCGATCGAGTTGAACTGCGCCACCAGGATGATCAGGATCAACCCGAAAGATATAGCTAAAGCAGTGCCTAAAAACGTTGCGGCTTCCGCTTGGTCTTCCTGGCCGCCACCCATTCTTATCGACACTCCATCAGGGGTCCTGAAGGTATTGATAGCCCGTTGTATAGCTGCGTTCACCTCGTTTACATTACTGGTTTTCAACACGTTTGAGCCCAGCGTAATAATACGGCGCTGCTGCTTATGGTTAATATTAGCATAAGTGTTGGTGTACCGGATATCAGTGAATGCGGAGATCGGCACCTGGCGGATAGTACCACCCGTAGCAATGTCCCGATACGTTATTTTCAGGTTGCGGATCGCGTCAATGTTATTTCGCTGATCTTCCTGCGAACGAACGGTTATTTCATAATTGTCCTCTTTTGTGTTTCGATAGTCAGAGGCTTTTGCTCCGAATATGGTGGCTCCCAATGCCTGATTTATCTGGTTAGTAGTTATACCTTCCCGGTTGGCCCGTTCGCGGTTAACGTCGAATACGATCTCGGGCTTATCGGCCTGCAGATCGGGTACAAGGCCTTCGATTCCGACAATGCCCTGCTTACCAATGTAATTGGTGAGCCTGCTGGCTGTATTTACAAGGGTATCCAGGTTATCACCTGTAATTTCGATACTGATATCTTTTTGCACCGGCGGGCCGGAATTTTCCTGGGTTACGGCTATCTTGGCGCCGGGGTACCCCAGTACCGACTGGCGTATCCGCTCCATTATCTTTTTGGTGTCCTTGCCGTTACGTTTGCTAAATTCGGCAAAGGCCACGGTTATCTTTCCTTTATTAGGATATTTACCCAGATCCGCATCTGTAGGGTCGGTAACACCCACAGTAACGTTCGAAATAATAGAAGTTACGATATCTTTATCAGGCTCCACCACTGCAGCAACTTTCTTTTCCAGTTTGGCAATTACCGAGCTGGTCTGTGCCTGATCGGTCCCTGTGGGCAACGTTACGTACACGTAGGTAAAGTTTGGATCGCCAGATGGAAAGAATTCCACTTTTGGGCTCCTTACAGCCACGAATACGAATGTAAAAAAGAATAAAACAACTATGCTGAACAAAACCCACCATGGTGATTGTACTGCTTTTTCCAGCCGCCTTGCATACCAGTGCTGGAAACGCGGCCATGCATTTTTCTGAAACCTGTCAATCAACCGTAGCAGCACAAAGTGATTAAGCAGATAAAGGAATGCGGCAAATACCACAAAGTTTCCAACTCCGCGGTTAACCAGGTAACCTAAAATAGCTATACCACCCATAAAAGCCAGCGTGCGCAGCACCTTCTTGTCAAATCTTGGATTGTCATGCTCGCCTTCGTGGTGCGGCTTCATGAAATCAACGGCAAAAACCGGGTTCATAATGTAAGCCACTACCAGCGACGCCAGCAAGGTAATAATGAGCGTTATCGGCAGGAAGAACATAAAGTGGCCAATCAAACTGTTCCAGAAAGCCAGCGGGATGAAAGGTGCCAAAGTGGTCATAGTACCTGAAAATACCGGAAGGAAAACTTCACCCGCAGCCATCTTCGCTGCTTGTTTAATAGGCACTTTACCATTGGCAAAAATACGGTGTGTATTTTCGATTACCACAATAGCATCATCCACCACAATACCCAGCGCAAGCAGAAACGAGAATAATACGATCATGTTTAACGTGAAACCAATCGCCGGCATCACAAGGAAGGCAATAAAACAGGATAATGGCACCGAAAGGGCAACAAATATAGCGTTGGTGCTGCCCATAAAAAACATCAGGATGATGGTTACCAATATAAAACCGATAACAATGGTGTTGATCAGGTCATCCAGGGTTGATCGCGTTTTGTCCGATTGATCGCCGGTAACTGTAATATTCAATCCTTTAGGGAATACAGTTTTTTGCTTGTCCTTTATCAGTTGATTTATCTTATCCGACGCTTCGATCAGGTTTTCACCTGCACGCTTGCTCACGTTCAACGTGATCACATTCTTAAAGTTGGGATCATCATTCGTTTTTAAACGCGCATAGCTTTCCTGGTCTTTAAAGCCGTCCCTGATATCCGCGATGTCACGAAGGTAAACTGCTTTTCCCAACGGGTTCCTGATAACCAGCGCGGCAACTTCTGCTGCATTTTTAAAGTCTTCTTTCACATCAATGGCCCGCTGTTTGCCGTCAATGATGACGTTGCCAGCAGACGATATGATGTTTTCGTTCCCAATAGCCTGAATAATGTCGCCATATCCAATTTGCGCTGCGGTCATTTTATTCATATCCACATTAATCTGGATATTTGGGGTAAGCGCCCCTATTTCGTCCACTTTGGATATTTCCTTCATGCCCTCTATATCATCCTTCAGGTTGTCGGCATATTCCTTCAATTTCTTAAGGTCATAATTACCGGATAGGTTAATATATAAAATAGGCAGGTCGGCAACATTGATATCTGTTATTTGAGATGCCTGTAGGTTATTGTCGTTTTGAGGCAAGTCTTGTGCAGCTTTATCAACTGCCTCACGTACATCAATTTTCGCGTCCCTTATCTTGACATCGGCGTTGAATTCTGCTGTTATTATAGACAAATTCTGCTGAGTTTTCGAGGTCACTTTCTTTAATCCTTTTAAGGACTTCAGCTGCTTCTCTATCTGCCGTGTTACCAGCAATTCAATATTTTGCGGCGACTGGCCTATATAAGGCGTAGTTACAAAAACCTTTGATTGCGCTATATCGGGAAAATTCTCTTTAGGTAGCCGGAAATAGCTTACCAATCCCAATGCCATGATCAGGAATACGATCACATACACTGCGGTTTTATTATCAATGGCCCAACTCGAGGGCTTAAATTCTTTTTCCAGGTCCTTCATATCAAATCAGTTTAGTATGATTAATTACCAGTTTGTAAAACCTTTACTTTGTCGCCGTCCTCTACTTCTGTCGAGCCATCGGTTATCAGCTTATCGCCAACATTCAACCCCGTTTTTACTTCAACAAGTCCGCCGTATGAAGCTCCTTCGGTTACTACTTTTTTCTTTGCAATGTTGTTCACGTTAATGAATACATAATCGCCATTTTCTGATTTTTGTATCGCGTTTATCGGCACAACTATCGCATTCGCTTTTGAATAGTCGGCGATTTTCAGAACGACCGTCATATTAGGGCGCAATGTTTTGCGGCCCGGCAATTGGATCTCTATCGGGAAGCTGCGCGACGAAGGGTCGATCACCTTACCGGCAAAAGTAACTTTAGCCATCAGCGAGTCGTTCGCATCCGGAACAACCACTTTTACTTTATCGCCCTGCTTGATATTTGATGAATAGGATTCAGGCACATCAGCTTTTACCTTCAGGTAATCGGTATTCACTATTCTGATAAAGGTAGCGGCCGGCGACGCCGCTTGTCCCAGTTTAAGGTCCATCTGATCAACCGTGCCGCTTATTGGCGATACAATACGGTAAGTTGCCGACTGTTCCTTTAACGAAGCTACTTGCTTCACTGCCGACTGGTAATCAGCCTGCGCCTGCAAATATTGAACTTCAGTACCGATTTTTTGATCCCAAAGATTTTTCTGGCGGTCAAAAAGAGTCTTCTTTAAACTGGCCTGGGTTTCGGCCTGGGCTATATTTTGCTTTAGCACGCTGTTATCAAGTTGCACCAGCGTCTCGCCCTTGCTCACGTGGTCGCCAACCTTCACGTTAATGGCTGTGATAACGGCCTGTGCCTGCGGGTATGCCTGCACATTATCCTTTGCATCTATTTTTCCCTGCAAGTTGATGTAATTGGTGAAAGGCGATTGCTTCACCTCCATTTCCGCCACATCGGTTGATTTCACCGAATCTGTCGACCCCACCTCTGCTTGCAACTTTGCAATTTTTGAAGAAAGTTCAGCTTGCTGTGTTTTTAACTTATCCAGTTCCGCTTTCTTGGCTTCTTTGCCTGTTGGCTTGCTGCAAGCGGCTAATAACAATATTGCCGGTATATAAAGTAATTTTTTCATTTTATTGTGGTTGTTGTGTCTGTGATCGTGTTTATTGTATTTTGCCGTATGCTTTGTCCAGGTCTACCTTGCTTACCAAAGCATCATATAAGCTTTGTATATATTTATTATCAGCATCTTCTAATGCTGTTTGTGCCTGCGTAACTTCAATGCTGGAGCCTACACCCTGCTGATATTTGATTTTGGAAACCCTCAGAACTTCCTGTGCCAATTGCTGGTTTTGTTTTTGATTGTCGAGAGACCTGAGGCTATTGACAAAAGTGATATGAGCCTTGTTACCTTCAAGCAGGAGACCATTTTTTGCATTTTCCAGGTCGTTCTGGGATTTTAATACGCTAATTCTGGATTGCTTAAGCTGGTTAGAACGTTGCCCACCATTGAAGATAGGGACATTCAACGTAAGGCCGAAAAAGCTTGACGGAAAACTACGGCTATAAAGATCGCTGAAATTATTATTCTGATACGACGAGTTATAACTTCCATTCAATGTCAGTGTAGGATAAAATTTTGACTTCTTGTTTTCCACATCAAGTTCATTTAATTTCTTTTTCGTTTCCGCAAGATTATATTCAATCCTATTGTGATAAAAAGTAGTATCAGCACCTATATCGGCTAAATCAGCCAGCTTGATGTTTTCCAATTTATCGGTCAGTACTAATTGATCATTCACATCCATCCCCATTTGAAATTTCAACAATTGATAATTTAATGCGAGTAATCTAAGAGTGTTCTCGCGATTGGTTATCAAATTATTGTATTGCACCTGAATACGCTGCACATCTACCAACTCGACAAGACCTTGCTTATTTTGTGCCGCTGTTTGGTCTACTTGTTGTTTAAGTTGATTAATATTTGCGTCTAACAACCTTATTTGTTCATTGCTTACTAAAACCTGGTAATAAGCCTTAGTGACGCCAATATTTGCATCAATTTTTGACCTGGTATAATTGCGTTGTGAAAGCTCTTTATACGTTTTTGAAGCCTTCAAGCCAACCAAATAGCTGCCGTCAAAAAGTATCTGGCTCAAATTAAGCCCCAAAGCCGACTGATATTTAACCCCAAATTGAACCGGTATAAAGGTCCCTGCCGGTTGCCCGAAGAACTGGCCTGGTATAAGCGTGGTCGGAATTTTTACATAGTCAGTAAAACTGGCCGAACCACTAACTTGGGGCAGCCCGATCCCGGTGGTCTCCTTAACCTTATATTCAGCGCTTTTTACATCCAACTGGGCGTTTAAAACCGAATCCTGGTGCTCGTAAGCATAATTGATACATTCCTGCAACGAGAAGTTGTGTACTCCTTCCGGCACCGCCTGCTGGGCGCTACTGTCCGATGCGATACCGATAATTAGCAGTGATATTAAAAACAGATGTTTCATATATATAGTGAGTTGTTGTTTTCCGATTTCTTCACAAATATTTAAAAGCTTTGTGACAGCCCTATGTCAATAATGTTAATTAATTCGTTTCCTGGTGTGCCGTTTTGTATTCGTCGAGCAATTTGTAGCCTTTAAGCGTACATATACCAAAATTGAAATGCTCCAGTAGCTGCTGCTGCACTTTCCAGATATTAAATTCATTTGCCGGGAAGATGGAAGTATTAAATCCCATTTCTACCTGCATTACCCTCATCCTGGCAATTACCTTTACGTCGATATCGGGGCGTATATAACCTTGCGCTATACCTTTTGTCAATAATTCTTCCAGTGTGCGCACAATCACTTCCGATTTAAAGTTTTGAAACTCCTTCCACGCTTCCGGGTGGTATTTTTGCAGGTCATGTATCACTATCGGGTTCGCCCTTGAAAATATCTCTTCCGAACACTTCATCATATTGATCATTTCCTCTATCACGTTCGACGACTTTCCAATTATCTCGGCCATGTCTTTTTCGTCATCCTCCAGCCGCTTTTTAATCAGCGCTATCACCAGCTCATTTTTGTCTTTAAAAACCTGGTATATCGTCTTCTTCGACATGCCCAAATGTTTGGCGATGTCGTCCATCGTTACGCTTTTGATCCCTGCCTGCAAAAAAAGCTCGAGGCTGCCTTCTATTATTCTCTCTATTTGACTCATTGACTTTTCGGGTCAAAACTATGGAAACATTTTTTGATTTCAAAGTTTCCTAAACAAATGACAATTTCCAGACATTTAAAGCTCAAAGAACTGCTGTGTTACCTAATACGGTACCGAATTAGTACCTTTGCCGAAATTCAATTCCATATATGACGCTTACGCCACTTTCAGCAATTTCCCCTATCGACGGACGTTACCGTAACACCACCGAAAAGCTGGCTGATTACTTCTCTGAATATGCGCTGATCAAATACAGGGTATTTGTCGAGATCGAATATTTTATCGCCCTGTGCGAATATCCTTTGCCCCAGCTTCAGGATTATGACAAAAATGTATCAGAAAAGTTACGGGGCATTTATCAAAATTTTTCTGAAAACGACGCGCAGAGCATAAAGGATATTGAAAAGATAACCAACCACGATGTTAAAGCGGTTGAGTATTTCATTAAAAAGGAATTTGACAAGCTTGGCCTGGAAAAATACAAGGAGTTTATTCATTTCGGCCTTACATCGCAGGATATTAATAATACATCCATACCTTATACCTTTAAACTGGCAATTGATGAAAGCTATTTGCCGGCAATAAATGAACTGGTTAGCTTGTTGAAGAAATACGCCACCGACTGGGAGAAGCTGCCCATGCTGGCGCATACACACGGACAGCCCGCATCGCCAACACGCCTGGGGAAAGAAATACAGGTATTTATAGAAAGGCTTGAAAATCAGCTGACATTATTAAAACAAGTACCCTATTCCGCGAAATTTGGTGGTGCAACCGGCAACTTTAATGCACACCATATTGCATACCCGGAAATTGACTGGAAAAAATTCGGGAATCACTTTGTGAATGATATACTTGGACTCAGCCGATCGCAATACACCACTCAAATAGAGCATTACGACAATTTTGCCGCACAATGCGATGCCTTGAAACGAATCAATACAATCCTGATAGACCTTGACCGGGATATTTGGTCCTATATCTCTATGAATTATTTCAAACAGAAGATTAAGGAAGGTGAAGTTGGTTCGTCGGCTATGCCGCACAAGGTTAACCCGATAGATTTTGAAAATTCGGAAGGTAACCTGGGGATTGCCAACGCCTTGTTTGAACACCTGGCCGCCAAGCTGCCTGTATCACGCTTGCAACGTGACCTGACAGACTCGACCGTGCTTCGTAATATTGGCGTACCTGTGGCGCATACGCTGATCGCCATTAAATCAACAATAAAGGGTCTCAATAAATTGCTGCTTAATGAACCTGTGATCACCGCGCACCTGGAAGCCAACTGGGCGGTCGTGGCCGAAGCGATACAGACCATCCTCCGCCGCGAAGGCTATCCTAATCCGTACGAAGCATTAAAGGACCTTACCCGCACCAATGCAACTATTAACGCCGATACGATTGCTGCCTTTGTGGAAACGCTGGCTGTGAGCGATATCGTCAAAAATGAGATCAGGAAGATCAGTCCTTCGACTTATACGGGTATTTGAGCTGAAAGCAGAAGTCTAAAAGCAAAAAAGCTTTGGTCTTTCGGCTTTCTGCCTTTAGCTCAAAACGATGTCATTAGTCAGTAAAAACTATGCCATTATAGTATATAAATCAAAAACGTGGTTAAATTTGTCGCTGGATTTTAGAATAGAGCAAGATGAATATCAACGTATATACCGAATCGACACCTAACCCTGCAACCATGAAGTTCATTGTGAACAAGTTGCTGATCAATGGCAGTGTGGATTACCCTACCAAGCAAAGCGCCGAAAACTCCCCTTTCGCAAAGGAACTGTATAAATTTTCATTCGTTAACGGCGTTTTCTTTGCCAGCAACTTTGTTACGGTTACCAAAACCGAAGGCAGCGACTGGAACGATATTGAGCCTATCCTGAAGGAGTTTGTAAAAGGCGCAGTTGAATCTGAATTAAAAGCTCAGATCGAAGAAAAGGCGGCTGTCGCTTTTGAGGGCACTGATGCTGAGATTAAAATACAACAAATTTTAGAAGACTACGTTCGCCCGGCTGTTGAACAGGACGGCGGTGCCATTACTTATAAATCATTTAACGAAGGCGTTGTAACGGTCGAACTCCGCGGTTCGTGCAGCGGCTGTCCGTCATCAACCGTAACCCTGAAAGCGGGTATTGAGAACCTGCTGAAAAGAATGGTACCGGAAGTTACCGAAGTGGTATCGGAAGCATTATAATTTTGTGATTGCACCAATCTTGATTTGATTCCACTCATTATCGGTGCAATCAAATTGTTAATCGGTGTAATCTCTCCGTCCTAAAAATATTTCTGAATTATTCCCAGCGCTTCCTGTGTTATTTTTCCATTCGTGGCCAATAACTCACGCGTATTTAATACTTCACTTCCGCCTTTAAAATTAACCACTTCGCCGCCAGCCTGCCTTACAATAACAACTCCGGCTGCTATATCCCAGGCATTCAGGTTATACTCGTAGAAAGCTTCAAAACGACCGCAGGCAGTATAAACCAGGTCGACGGCAGCTGATCCCAACCGGCGTAAGCCATGGCAGCTTTTCATCAGTTCGGTAAATAATTCCATATAAGCTTGTTGCTTTTCGAAATCGTAATAAGGGAAGCCGGTTGCTATTAAACTACCGCCAACAGCAGGAATGTTGCTTACCCTGATCTGTTGCCCGTTCAAATATGCCGGCGAACCTTTGCAGGCGTAAAAACATTCGTCCAGGTTTATTTCATACACTACACCTATCACCAATTCATCATATTCCTGTAGCGCTATGCTGACAGAAAAAGTTGGCACTCCATGTATAAAATTGGTTGTTCCATCCAACGGATCGATGATCCAATTATAACGGTCCCCTGTTTTGGTGGTGGTTTTTTCTTCAGTAATAAAGCCGCTTTCCGGCAATAGCTGCTCCAGCCCGGCAACAATGATCTTCTCGGCCCCTTTATCCACGTAGGATACCAGGTCATTCAATCCTTTATATTCGATCTTATCCGGGCTGAAATTTTTCCTTTCCTGCCTGATAAAATCTCCTGCCTGTTTAGCAATATCGACTACCCGTTTGGTTAAATTTTCAAGATGCATGGTGCCTCAATGATAAACTGAACGAAAATGCCTTATGTATAAAATAGCTCGCAAAAAACAAACTTAATGCGGCTAAGGGTCTTGCAATAGGAGGATACATACCAACTATCTCCACCAGCAGTTTAACAACACCCCAATTGGCAAAAAAACCAACCACAGCAACCAAAACAAAACGAAAAAACTGTTTGGATGGTTTCGAAGTCGACTCGTTAAATACCATATAACGCGTTATAAGGAAGTTGACAACAACACCCAAAAAAAATGATATTGCGAGTGAAACAGTGAAATTGCGAAACGTAAAAGAAAATATTTTATACGTAGGCTGTGTAAGTAAATTATGGAACAACAAGTAAAAGGCGGAAATATCAACCAGAAACCCTAAACCTGCTGAAAAAACAAACCGAAGTACCTGGTTACGGGCCAGTTTTTTAGCAAGTTTACTATTTACCATGGGCAACAGGTTTCAGTTTATAAGCTCGCGACGATGTATATATCAGTGCGGCACCGCCGATTACGAGAATGACAGATATCAGTTCGGCCTGGGTAAACTCGATGCCGGCAACATGATATTTGGTATTTACCCTTATCAATTCAATAAAAAACCGCTCTATTCCCGCCAGTATCATATATATACCGAACATAACGCCAGGCGCTTTTATCTTATCCCTTATCTGCCATAAAAACAGGAATAAGAGAAGGCACACCACCGTTTCGTAAAAAGGCGTAGGAAATACCGGTATAGCCAGTTCGTGGCAAAATTTACCGCCGCACATGGGTATTTGTATGCCTTCGTCATTTACGTTGTGTGGGTATTTAAACGCCCACATCCAATCGGGCGCCCAGCTAAGCCAATGTGGCTTTGGGGCTATATTATTTATACCCCAATCACCATCGCCTGCCATCTGGCAGCCAATGCGGCCTACAGCATAAGCCAGCATCATGCCGGGTGCACCAATGTCAAGCATCGTCCGTGGCTTAATACCATGCTTATTTGCGATGTATAATACTGTTGCGCCACCGCATATAAGGCCGCCGTAAAACGTAAGGCCCTTCAGGCCTATCAGCATGCCAACGGGGTCGTTCAGGAAATCACCCCAGTTTTCAAGCGCGTTAAATACTTTGGCGCCGGCAAACCCCGTAATTGCCGCCCACAGCAATATGTTCCCCATCAACTCGTACGGATGAACCGTGACCACCTTTTCTTCGGGCTTGGGCAATTGCTGTTTCTTCTTTTCGGCGTACGCCCAATAGGCAAATAAGGCAGCGCCTATGATACCGCCCGCCCAACTGCCGCGCAGCGAAAGGATAAAGCCTTCGGTATCAGCCAGCAATTGGTGATAATTCATCACCATATCTACCAGCTTAAATCCCAATATAAAGCCGAACAACCCATTCAGCACCAGCTCTTCTGTCGAAGCGGGTTTGCCGACCACAATGTTTTTTTGAAAAGGGTGAATATATCCCAGCTTCTCTTTACGTTTAAATTCGTTGCTGAACGCCCAATACGCGGCAAGAAATGCAAAAGCTACAAAAAAACCGAAGGTTTGTATGGGTAGAGGAATATTCCAGCCGGTTAAATATTGTATGAGCGAACTTAAGGTAGGAAACATTTAGTGGTATTTTGAGACGAATATAAAATTAATGAACCAGTATTTCTGCGGCTTCGGTTATTTCCACGTCACCATCGGGTGAAATATTTGTTAAGTGTACCCTCTTCAACTCATTCACCAATACAGGGTCATACTTAGTTTTAACTTTCACATAATTTCGGGTAAAGCCATGCATATAACCGTCCTTTATGTCTGCTTCAAACAACACCTCGTCGGTTTTGTTCAATTGCCTTTCATAAAATGCACGGCGCTTTTTATCAGATAAAATGTGCAGCATCTTACTTCGCTCGGCGCGGGTCGAACCCGGAACGACGCCGATCATTTCGGCAGCCAATGTATTTTCTCTTTCTGAGTAAGTGAATACGTGCAGGTATGAAATATCAAGCCCGTTCAGGAAATTATAGGTATCGATAAAATCCTCCCGCGTTTCGCCCGGAAAACCTACGATCACATCCACACCGATACAGCAATCTGGCATAACCTCTTTGATTTTAGCGACACGTTCTGTATACAATTCGCGCTTATAACGGCGGCGCATCAATCCCAGTATTTTATTGTTCCCCGACTGCAGGGGGATATGAAAATGCGGCACAAAGTGCTTTGACCGTGATACGAATTCAATAATCTCGTCCGACAGTAAATTAGGCTCGATAGATGAAATACGTATCCTGTCGATACCCTCAACTTCATCCAAAGCTTTTACCAGGTCGAAGAACTTATCTTCGCGCTTGCCTTCCCTAATACCAAAATCGCCCAGGTTAACGCCGGTAAGTACGATTTCCTTTACACCAGACTCAACAATCCGCCTTGCCTGCTCCAGCACATGCTCAATGGTATCGCTACGACTAGCGCCACGGGCCAATGGTATGGTGCAAAAAGAACAGGAATAATCGCAGCCGTCCTGTACTTTTAAAAATGTCCGGGTACGGTCGCCAAAAGAATATGATGAAACGAACTGATTTGCTTCGCTCACGGGCTGGTTATAAACCAGAGTTTTTGGATTTTTGGTCAGGTCCTGTATATAATCGACGATCTGGAATTTCTCTGCAGCGCCCAGGACCATATCCACCCCGGGTATTTCGGCTATTTCCTTTGGTTTTAATTGTGCATAGCAGCCTACAATGGTGACATAGGCATTGGGCGATATTTTGAGCGCTTCCTTTACTACCTTTTTACACTTTTTATCCGCATTTTCGGTAACCGAACAGGTATTGATAACGAAAACATCCGGGGTATCGGTAAAATCAACCGTATCGAAACCGGCCTTATTAAAAAGCCGGCCAATGGTTGACGTTTCCGAATAGTTGAGCTTGCACCCCAGCGTATAAAATGCGACCTTCTTATTCATTTTGGCGCAAAGGTACGAATTATTGTTTTATTGCCCGATGGTTGATGGCAGTGGCAGTAAAGAGATATCAATCAATTATTCCTCGTTCCATCGATAGCTTTCATTGTCCAGCCCTATCAGATCTATGACCCGGTTTACCACCGTCATGGCGACATCTTCGATGGTTTGGGGCTTACTATAATATGATGGCACCGCCGGGCAAATAATTCCGCCGGCTTCGGTAACGGTTTGCATATTGCGGATATGGATCAGGTTAAATGGCATATCCCTTGCTACAAGGATCAATCTGCGTCGCTCCTTCAAAATAACATCTGCCGCACGGGTCACTAAATCGTCGGAGACACCACTGGCTATCCGCCCTAATGTGCCCATGGAGCATGGTATGATCACCATGGTATCAAACCGGGCCGAACCAGATGCGAAGGGTGCCATGAAATCCGTTTTTGCATAAAATTTGAAAGGTATCTTTTGGTAGTCATCATTATCCAGTTCGAACTGCCAAACCTGCTTCGCATTGTCTGACATCACGATGGCCACCTGGTCTGTCTGCGAACTCAATTGTTGTAGTTTCTCCAGTAACAGCTTTGCGTAAATGGCGCCGCTGGCGCCGGTAATAGCAACTACTATTCTCTTTTTCATCGTGGTGAGCAAAGGTAGGCATTAAAGTTAAGGGCACAAAAAAGGGCCGAATACAAGTACTCGACCCTACATCTACCTATGAAAAACATGCCCTATGAGAGGGCACTACAAATGTAACAACTGTTTTTTAATTTTTAAACAAATTTTTAATATTTTTTTAATCCCTGTGAAGCAGGTTTTTTTCAATCAAAGTCTGGATGATCCCGTCCACTAAACCCACACTCGGGACATAGATATTTTTGATGTTCGCCCACTTCATCACCGAAAGGAATATCTCGCTTGCCGGAATGATCACATCGGCACGGTCCTGGTTGATTCCCAGCACGTTAATCCGATCCTTCAACGAAAAAGAATTCAAATAACTGTAAAGCGACTTAAGTTTCAGGAAGGTTAAAGGGGCGCCGTTCTTCTCTTCCGACAGCCTGTAGAGTTTATTAATATTCCCCCCCGTCCCTATGCCGCTTACTGTTTTGAACATCCGGGTGTGTTCGCGCACAAACTCGCGCATTTCCTGCCAGGTCTCTTCCTTGTCCTGGTTATCCAGGATACGGATGGTACCGACGTTAAATGAGCGCGACGCCAGCAATTTTCCATCCGAAAAAAGGGAAAGTTCGGTACTGCCGCCGCCCACATCAATGTACAGATAGTTCTTGCTTTTATCAATGTTCTCCTCCGAATGGTTGGAGTAAATTATCTTTGCTTCTTTTTGCCCGTTGATGATCTCCAGATCTATCTCAGCTTCGGTCTTGATGGTGTGCACGATCTCCTGTCCGTTCCTGGCCTCGCGCATGGCCGAGGTGGCGTACGCCGTATAGTCGGTCACCTTGTAAACATCCATCAGGTTGCGGAACGCCCGCATCGTTTTTACCAGGTCGGTGGCTTTCCGGTCGGATATATATTGGTCCAGGAAGGCGTCATCGCCTAAACGGAGCGGCACACGTATCAAGGTATTTTTTTTGAACGAAACAGACTCGTTGTTCTCAATAATATCAGCTATAAGCAACCTTATCGCGTTCGAGCCTATGTCAATAGCGGCGTATTTCAATTTTTGTTAGTTTTTATGTTTCAGGTAATTGTAAATGTCTATCTGCGCCCTGCAAGGCATATCACTTTTGGTTTTGTGATATTTGTTATTGTTCTGGCTGTTGATCTCGCGGGCCTTCGTATTATCCTCTAACTGGATATCGATAATATCCCGTATCTCTTTTTTTATTTCTTCATCGTATATCGGGAAGCCAACCTCTACCCTGTTATCAATGTTCCGGGTCATAAAATCGGCCGAGGTAAGGTACATCAGCTCTTTGCCGCCATTGCAATAAATGTGTATGCGCGCGTGTTCCAAATATTTATCGACAATACTGATCACTTCAATATTCTCGCTCCAACCTTTAACTCCGGGCACAAGGCAACACATACCCCGCACAATCATTTTTATTTTTACGCCTGCGTTACTTGCCTGGTATAATTTATTTATAACCTGCTCATCCGCCAGGCTATTCATTTTGAATATCATATAAGCCTCTTTGCCGGCTTTGGCGTTCTTTATCTCGTTATCTATCAGCTTGTATATAGCCGGCCTTGAGTCTATCGGCGAAACGATCAAATGCTTTAGGCCTTTTGCCAGGCTGTTTTGCTTTAGCGCCTTAAACACTTCAACGAGGTCGTCAGTCAGTTTCTTGTTAGCTGTGAATAATGTGTGATCGGCGTAAATTTTCGCTGTTTTTTCATTAAAGTTACCGGTCGAAAAGCAAGCGTAATGCACCTGTTTGCCTTTTTCAACACGGGTAACCAAACATATCTTTGAATGTACCTTATAATTGGGCACACCATATAATACCGATACCCCCTCTTCTTCCAACCGGCTGCTGTAAGTAATATTGTTCTGTTCGTCAAAACGGGCGCGCAGCTCCACCAGGCAGGTAACTTTTTTACCGTTCTTGGCCGCGTTTATCAGCGCGTGTATGACATGCGAATGATCGGCCATGCGGTATAACGTTATGTTAATCTCCTTTACTTTCGGGTCGATGGCCGCTTCGCGCAGGAAGTGTATCACATAGTCGTACGATTGGTATGGCGTACTTACCAGGTAATCTTTTTTAGCTATCAATTCCATCAAGCTCTTCCCGAACGATAACCCTTCCACCGGCAGCGGCGGATACCAGGCATATTCCAATTCGGGCCTGCCCACATTGGGAAATGAGATAAAGTTTTTAAAATTGAGATAGCGGTTGCCTGGTATCAGGTTTTCGGCGTGCAGGCCAATGTTTTTCACGATGTAATTAACCATTTCCAAAGGCATTTCGCTATCATACAGCAGGCGCATCGGTTTGCCTTTTTTGCGCTTTTGCAGGCTTTTGGATAAGGCGTCGATGAATTTTTCGCTCACCTCTTTGTCCAGGTCCAATTCTGCATCACGGGTTAGCTGTATGGAGTACGCCTCGATGTTATCATGGTCGAAAATGAAGAAAATATCTTCCAGCGAATACCGGATAATATCATCCAGCAGGATAATAAATTTAAGGTTGTTGGTCTCTGGAAGCACAAGGAACCTCGATAAGCTATCCCGGATCTCGATAAGTGCATACCGCGACTTTTGCTTCTTGGTCAGCTTAACAAAAAAGTAAACACCCCTGTCGCGAAGCTCAGGGAACGGCTGCCCCTCGTCCAGCATAATGGGTACCAGCGTTGCCAACAAACGTTCGCGAAAGTAGCTTTTCACAAAAGCGCCGCGGGTTACGTTCAACTGTTTGTCATTCAGGATAAATATTTTTTCCTCGGCAAGCTGTTTGATAATAATGTTCTCGTACAGGTTGTAAAATTTCCGCTCCTGTTTTACAACGATGTTCTTGATCTGGTTGAGCACCTTTTTGGGATTATAGCCCAGCAGCTCCTTGGCCTTCTCGTTCAGGTTGGCAAGGCGGCTCATCGTTGCTACCCGCACCCGGTAAAACTCATCAAGGTTGGACGAAAAGATGGCCAGGAACCTTATGCGGTCGATCAGTGGTACCGTCGGGTCGGACGCTTCCTGCAAAACCCTGTCATTAAAATATAACCAGCTTATTTCCCTGTTGATTAAAGGTATCTTTTTAACATCCATAAATTAGGGCCAAAGCCATTAACTACAAAACTGCCTATTTATTTGTTAAGATAATATTAAGCAAACATTAAATAGTAACTATTATGCGTAATAAATTCATCTGACAGCCGCAGCGATTAATTTGTATGTTTACATCATAAAACCTCTGAAATATGCCAACATTTGATATCGTAAGCAAAATTGACGGCCAAACGCTCGACAACGCCATCAACACAGCAAAAAAGGAAATACTGAACCGGTACGATTTCCACGACTCCAAAAGCACCATCGAACTGGACAAAAAAACCAACCAGCTCACCATCGTTACCGAGAATGATATGCGCCTGAAAGCCATTAAGGATTCTATCATCAGCCGCATGATAAAGCAGGGGCTTGATCCGTCATCGCTCGATGACGGCAAGGAGCAGTACGCATCCGGTAACATGATACGCAAGGAAATTAAGATCAGGGAGGGCATCGACAAGCCAACCGCATCAAAGATCGTTAAGAAAATAAAGGACAGCGGCCTTAAGGTGCAGGCCTCCATTATGGACGACCAGCTGCGTGTACAGGGCAAAAAGATCGACGACCTGCAGGCGGTTATCGCCCTTTGCCGTAAAGAGGATTTCGGCCAGCCGCTGCAATATATTAACATGAGAAACTAAATACACTAAGTGTTCACGCCACCGCCGCCTGCGGAGCAAAACAAATTGCAACTATCTAATTATCAACGCATTAAACACAAGCAACCGTCAAAAAGTGCCCTATTTTTGCAATTTTCGTGAACACCATTCTTATATTTTCTTGTTTATCAAGCCATTAGCTATTCGCTAAATCGGTCGTTTTTATGGCACTTTTTACCCGAAAAATCACAAACAGGCAAAAAAAGTCAACTTAAGGCTAAATTGAGACGTTTTTTGTCCACGGGTGTCCCGGCTTTTCAGCGTGCCTTTTGCCCGGCACCCGAAAAACAGGTTGATTTTAAATGTAAGTTTTGAATTTTAGATACACTAAGTATCGGAGACTGGTGATTGGCGACCAGGTTCCCCTATCCAGGTATCGTGAAGATTGACGAGCGCAGCCATGCACGGGTGAATACCCCCCGTTGGAATACCGAAAGTTGCCTGTGTCCCCACAGGCAACTTTCGGATCACTGACAAAACGCAGTCACCAATGTTATAGCGACTATTTCATATATTTATAGTTAAGGATAAATAGTACGTTAGATTTATCCACGAAGAGCCTTTCCGTTGCCGCCGGGTCTCCCGACGGGGACCCGGCGGTAGCACAAAAATAAAATCTCACACCCCAAACACTCCCCTCTCAATTATTCCCTATCTTAGCACCACCACATAAAATCTGAAAAGTGAAAAGACTGTTTATTATTGAAGACGACGCCGATGTACGCGATATGCTGGTTTTCCTGTTCGAAAACAACGGGCACGAAGTTATAAAGGGCGACCAAGCGGTAACAGTTGAAGAACTGGATAGCATAAAGCCGCATGTTATTATCGTTGATTATAAACTGAACGGTGCTTCGGGCAACGATGTTTGTTCACGGCTGAAGGCAAACGAGATCACCAAAACGATACCCGTAATCCTGTATTCATCTACCGAGGATATCCCAGTTAAAGGTACCACCGCCGACGCCGTTGCAGGAAAATCACTCGGGCTGGAAGACCTCTCCTACCTGGTTCACAGGCTGGCATTCCTGAATTAGTACTAAGGCTGCATCAGCTTGAATGGTCGTGCAAAATTTTCCAGCCTTGTTTGGTCAACACCATTACCAGCGAATACCGCCCCGAACGCTCGGGCAGGCTATTGCCCGCAAGGGTAAATTTCCCGGTAAGCAGGGCGTACTTTTTCCCCAGCATGGTTACTTTAAACTCACTGTAAGACAGTTTCTGTTTGGGCATTTTACCGTTAAAATACTTTGTGGCATACAATTTTCTTATGGCGGCTAACCCAACCGGGCCGGTAGGGTACATCATAGTCGATGAATCGGTGTACATCGTCATAAAACTATTCAGGTCACCCTTGTTCCAGTCGCCGGCCGAATTGTTCATGGCAGTAATAATTGCTGATTTGTCGTCAGTCTGCGCCCGTGCGACATGCGCAGTGAAAAATACAATAATGGCCAGCACGGGCATGGTTTTGATGAAAGGGATATTTCGTTTCATGTTTTAGTCGATTTCTAATTCAATATTAGAAATTAAAAGCGGCATTTCGATGTGTGATTATCCTCTTTATGAAAAGACATTTACCTCTCGTCGAGCCCTCAAACGAAAAAAAGACGTCATGGCGAGGAACGAAGCCATCTCTACACTTGCAAATCATGAAGCAAAGTCTTTTTTGCGGAGCCTAAGCACAAGGCTATTCATTTGTCAGCCCATCGTATAAGTCCACCCATTCCGGATTTATGGAGTTGATCAGCTTTATCTTGTTTTTTCTGTTACCGGCCTGAGCTGCTTTTTCAGCTGCAATGGCTTCCTCAATGTGTGGATAAAAATAATAATAGACCAATTTATCGCAATTGTACCTTGCCGTAAAACTTTTAGGGTATACTTTGTTTTTATGCTTCCAAACCCTGGCTACTATATCAGAAGTGACCTCGGTATATAAAACAGTACGCATTTTATTAGTCATGATGTAAACACAACCACCTCGTTTCATAAATTATTCCGAAATAGCTTCTAAAAATAATAAAGCTCCATTGACTGGCAAAGTGCAGAGATGGCTTCGTTCCTCGCCATGACGACCTGGTTTTTTACCATTTAATTTAAAGCCGCTGGAACCCTTAGGGAACAACTATTTCAGGTTCTTCATAAAAAATTCCGAAGCCAGGCCGGCCACCTGCTGATGTATGGCATGCCGATCCACCGATGGGTCATCTGTAAAATAAACGGGCGCCTGCTTTTTAACTGGTTCGGCAGCTTCGCCCAGGAAAACGTAGTGGCCTGCTTTGCCCTTAACCAGCGTATACTGTGATGCCGGCATCAGTTTATGATATTGGGCCGCGTTTGTTTTATAGGGCGCAATGCTGTCACTTTCGGCCCCCACAATATAAACGGGACCTGTTACATTTTTAAATTGCGAGGCGCTTAAAAAGCCCTGTCCTATAGCCGGGCATATAGCGAAGAATGCTCTGATCCGTTTGTCTTTTAGCGATTTTGGGCTTTTTTCGTATGATTTCCTGACATCGTCCATCTTGATCGTACTAAACAGGTTGGGAAACTCAGGCAGTTCAACTTCTTTAGTTTGTTCCAGGGCATTGAAATCCAGCTGCCCGCCAGCCAGCGCGATAACAGTATAGCCGCCGATGGAAAACCCTGCGGCCCCTATTTTGTCCTTATCAACATGAGGGCCGAACGTCTTATCGTTGAGCAAGCCGGTCAATACAAAGCTAATATCCCGCGCTCTTTCCCAGGGTGTCACAAAGTCTATCGCGATCTTATTGTCATAGGTATTGCCCCAATGATCCACCGCCGCTACCATAAAGCCATGATGTACCAGGTTATCAGCCAGCCACTCGAGCGTGAGCCTTCCACCGCCGGTCCCATGCGAGATCAATATCAGCGGATATTTCTTATCGCCTATAGTGCCATTTTTAACCGTTGCTTCGTTCAAAAAAGGCTCAAAATCTTTACCGGGTTTAACAGCGTCAGCCGTAGGGTACCACACCTCTGTTACCAATGGTCTTTCTCGTGTCGTGTCGTTAAAGCGGATCGTCCTTTCGCCAATGTTCTGTGCCGAAGCAAAAACCGGCAACAGGAAGCTGATTATTATAAAAATTGATCGTTTCATAAATGCAAAGCACGCAATAAGGCATCGTCTCAAAATTGACAAATGTCAATAAATCAAATTTTCGATTTTAACCTGCTCAGGGTTTCCTGCGAGATGCCTAAATAATCGGCAATGATCTTTGACGGCAGCCGTTGTATCAAACCCGGCTCGCTTTCCATCAGTTGGGTATAGCGCTCTTTCGCACTCATCGTTATCAGGCTTTCTATACGTTTGATAGAGGCAATGTAATCCCTTTCCAAATTTACCCGGTATATCTTTTCCCAGGCCGGTAATACATCAGGCAGCGCCCTGAAATCCTGGTAACTTAAAAGCAGTATTTCCGATGTTTCAATAGCCTGGATGTAAGCCAGCGATGGTTCCTGCAAAATAAAGCTCGGGAATGCGGTACCAAACCGGCCTTCGGGTATAAGGAAACGGGTTGATTCCCTGCCCTCCCTATCCATTAAATAAACGCGCAGGCACCCTTTGTTTACAAAATAAATGCAGCGCGAAACGCTCCCTGCCTCCAGCAATATCTCGCCCCGCTTAGTACGCCGCCATTTAAACCGGCTGCAAAAAACATCGAATTCGTCATCGCTTAGTTCGGTATTTTTTTCCAGGTAGCTTTTCAGTTGCTCGTACATGCCTTTGATCTGTAACAAGCCTTTAAGGTAATTATTCTTCAACCGAATAAAGAATCACGGGCGTTATCAGGCATCGGGGAAGGTGACCCTGAATGTTGTGCCCTTACCTAGTTCGCTCTCTACATCTATTGTTCCGCCTATACTTTCCACCTGCATTTTTACCATGAACAGCCCCATGCCCTTGCCTTCCACGCTGGTATCAAAGCGTTTATATAAACCAAAAAGGTCCTTCATGTTACGGGCATCTATCCCCTTGCCGTTATCTTTAAAGAATATCTCCATGTTATCCGCATTTTTTCGCGTAAAGATGCTTATGACCGGGTCGGTATCGGGGCGGCTGTACTTTATAGCATTCAATATCAGGTTATAAAATATGCTGTGCATATAGCTTTTTACCTTTACTATCTTATTTACGGCAGCAAAATCACACTTGATCACAACATGCTGTTTGGTTATAAAATTATGCAGGCTCATCTTAATATCGTCGACGAGGACGCTAAAATAGATATCCTCGCGGCGCTCCCTTACATCGTGCCGCACCTGTAAAATATGGTTCAGGTCCATGATCATTCCGTCCAGCACGTCGATAGACGTTGCCAATGAAGTTTTGATCTCCTGGCTCTCGTTAATATTAAAATCAAAGCTGTTCAGCATATTTGAAAGCCCTTTAATATTGGCTACTGGCGCCCGCAGGTTATGTGAAACGATATAGGTAAATTGTTCAAGATCTTTATTACGTTGTACAAGGTCGGCAGTAATACGGTCGCGTTCCAGTTCCGATATTTTTCGGCCGGTAATATCTTTAAAAGCCACCATAAAGCCAGTGTGCTCGTTCAGCGCATTACCGATGCCCACCCATCTTACCTCGTACCATTTCACCCCTCCATCCCTAAGATCATAACTGGTTTCGTAGCTCACCATTTCATTATTTGATATTTTTTGAATGGCCTCTTTAAGGTTCGGTATCTTGTTTTTGGGAAAATAGCTGAAGGCGTTGGCTCCTGTCTTAAGTTTTTTGTTAAATTGCTCAAGGCACAACTCATTAGCTTTGGTGTTGAATGAAACTACCTTTTGTTCGGCATTGCACAATACGTAGGCGATATCCGTGTTCTCGAATATGGTTTGCAAGTTTGCTTTAGACTGCAGCATCAACTCCTCGGCCTCCTTCCTGTCGGTAATATCAATATGTAACACCACTGCACCTTTCTTGGTTTTATCTGTTAAAGGTGCAACCAGCAACTGGAACCACACCTTTTTGTGGTCCGAATAATAGGAGTACTCCATTGAAAATTCATCCCGCTCCCCCTCAATTATTTCTTTTATTCCCCTGGCTATTTGCTTTTCCGACACCGGATCGACGCCGGTAGCTTTTTCGGAGATGGCTAAGTAACTAAAGCCGATGCCATGCCGGGGCACACCCAGGTTGTTTGCAAGCGTAAACCTTATCCACGCGTCGTTTACCGCTACTATCTTTCCTGCTTCGTTCAGCAACACCATATTCGGCGGCATCGCATTTAAAATATCCGATTGCCGGTCGCTGGCGGCTTTCAGTTCTGCTATATTTTCCTGTATCTCTATCTGTGCAAGCGTACGGCGGGTTACATCCTGGCTAAAACCGATAATGTGGGCTGGTTCATTCCTATCATTCAGTTCAAACTCAAATTGCATATGAAGGAAACGTACGCTGCCATCTTTATTTATTACACTGACATCCGCCTCTGCGGGTTCGGTGTTGAAGCCCATATCTTTAAACAAGTCTTTTATCTTGCCCGTATCTTCGGGGTGTATGTTTCTCAGGAAATTCTCCATAGACGGGTCCACCTCGCCGTTTTCATAACCAAGCAAACGGTAGGTACCTGCAGACCATGTGGTGAACGTGTTGTTCATATCCATTCGCCAGGTACCAAACTCGGCCAACGATTCGGCCTTTGTAAACAAGGCCTCACTGGCAAAAATCCTGTCCAGGTAAATTTGCCGTTCATTGTCCGACTGGTATTTACCTATGGCATTCAAAATTGCATTGGGTAAGCGCTGTAAACGGTCTTTCAGCACATAATCAGAGGCTCCCTCTTTCATTACGTTAACTGCAAACTCTTCGGATACTGTCGCAGTTATCAGGATAAATGGTATGTTCTTCTCCCGCTGCTTCAATAGCTTCAGTGCCTCAAGCGAATTAAATGCCGGAAGGGAATGATCGGAAAGTATAACGTCAGGGTCGAATTTTTCAAGAGCTTCAAGATATTCAGCCTTCGTATCTACCACAAGTTTTTCAAAAGCGATACCGGACCGCCGGAGCGTCCTGTCAATCAGTTCTGCATCACTTTCAATATCTTCAATATGCAATATTCTTAAACTTTGGGTCATAGTATAAATTTATTGCACAGTATTAATCGGGAGACTGATTAGTGATCAGCCAGTAAAAACCGAGTTCGGACACTGCTTTGGCAAAGCCTTCAAAATCAACCGGCTTTACCACGTAACTGTTTACACCAAGGTTATAGCTGGTAATAATATCCTGCTCTTCTTTGGATGATGTCATGATCACTACAGGAATAGTCCTGGTATTTTCGTCGGCCTTTATCTGCCGCAATACCTCAATCCCGTCAACTTTAGGCATCTTAATATCCAGCAGTATCACTTTGGGCTTATCGTGCACACTGCGTTCCGAAAATACCCCTCTCGAAAAAACAAAGTCCAGCGCCTCGGCGCCATCCTTTACGTGTGTGAGCCTGTTGGCCAGGTTCGCTTTGCGCAATGCGCGTATGGTCATTTCCGCATCGTGCGGGTTGTCTTCCACTAATAAAATCTCAACTCGGTTGTCATTCATATAATTGTTATTTAGGTAAACTGAAATAAAATGTTGCCCCATTGTTTTCCTCCGCTTCGGCCCATATTTCTCCACCATGTTTGTCGATCACCCTTTTTACCAGCGCTAGCCCAACACCTGTACCTTCAAATTCTTCCTGCGAATGCAATCGCTGAAAAACACCGAATAACTTGCCCGCATAAGCCATGTCGAAACCAACGCCATTGTCTTTTACAAAGTAAACTACCCTGTCACCCTCCTCGCGCGCTCCGATTTCAATCACAGGATTGTCCCGCTTGGATGAATATTTTATAGCATTGCCAACCAGGTTCATTAACACTTGTTTTATCAGGGTCCTGTCGGCATTTGAGGCTGGTAACGGCCCTATGCCGATGCTGTATTTCTCCCTTGTGCCGTTGTCCAGCAGTTCATCAGCAACCGACTGGGCAAGCGATCTCATATCCACATTACTGAGCGCCAGTTCTTTTTTTCCCAGCCTCGAAAAAGCAAGCAGTTCATCTATCAACTGCCCCATTGTTTTGGCGTTGTTGATGATGTTATTCACTATCCGTAATCCTTCAGCATCCAGTTTGTCCTCGTAGTCCTCCTTAAGCATGATCGAGTAGCCATTGACAGCGCGCAGCGGCGTGCGAAGATCATGAGATACCGAATACGAAAATGCTTCCAGCTCTTTATTTACGTTTTGTAATTGCACGGTGCGTTCTGTCACTTTGTTCTCCAGGTCCTGGTGCATTTTGTACACCTTTGTCGTCATCACGTTAAAAGCATTGGCTAATTCGCCCAACTCATCTTTACGGTATATATCCACTGATGATGAATAATCACCCTGCGCTATAGATGTCGCAGCCCGGGTGAGCTTATTAAGCGGCTTCGTTATATTACGGCTCATTACCCATGCTGCTATAATGCCAATTATGCTGAGAACACCACCTCCAATCAATACCGGATTAATATAACTGTTCATTCCCTCCAGTAGCGTTTTCTCTGGAAATTGTACCGCTACCAGCCAATTAGTGTAGGGGACCATTTTTAATTTTGCCACCATTTTATTAGTGCCTGCGTCGGTATATTGAACTAACTGACCCGACAATTTACCTTTAAAAGGCAAACCCGGTACGGGTTTGATCACGTCGGTCCAAAAGCTATTATCTACGTTACCTATATAAATGCCAGCACCGCCCATAAGCTGTGATAACTGAGCAACCGCTTTCGGACTCGACTCGAGGCGCTTCCAGGAGATAATATAACCAAGTACACGCTTCTCATCGTTCACCGCTGCTACTATGGGATAGTACATGGTGCGATTTTCCAGGTATATCTTACCTACTTTTGCCGAATCGGGAGCGAGGTGCATAAACGACACCACATCTCTTACATTTATGCTGACGTTGACGCTTGATTTACCCGATCTTAATACCCGGCGGCCGGCCGAATCGACCAGCTCCATCGAAACCCAGGTACTATCACGATATTGTTTATCTAATTCAGTAAGTGCCCCTTCACGAAATTCTCCCCTGCCTGTTTTTAAAAATTGCACAACCGGCTCCTTTGTCGCTGAGGCATGGGCAACTTTTATAAGAAACTGGGCCGACTGGCCAAGCATACTGCTTAGCTGTACCGATAACGAGTTTAGCCGATCTTTACCAACTATATACGATACTTTTCGCAGGCTATAATAGTTTGTTAGCCCATAAAGCGTTATGGCCGACAGCAAAAAAAAACATATCAGCAAGGGCAAACGCTGTTGTATTGATAACCTGCCTGAAAAAATCCGGTTCTTCTGCATATCTATAGTTTGAACTTATTGTCTTTAACGCGTGAAAACATGAACGGTCCTGGTCGTTATCAGCTTTGGTCAATAACAAAGCCTGATTTAATGCCGGGTTAATACGCTGTGCACAAGGTTGAAAATTAATTAACAGATAAAATCACCCTACCAAAGTCGGTTAATTATTAATCTTAAGTTTCGCAATTAGGCTTATAAACAAATATAATAGATAATTTTAGTTAATAAGCACCGTGTTTTAACCCAATTTGTGTAAAAATGATAGGATAATAGCACAATATTCTCTTTCGCAGCATTATCTATCGTTTCTGATAATATCATCGTGCTGTCAATATTGACCAGTATTACAGTTATTTATGTAATATGATTGCCCGTTTACTATCTATTATTGCAGGGATTGGATTTGTTTGAATAAAAAAACAGGAGGAATTTTTTATTTATTTAAAATGTTTTCACCGGCCAATCGTCTCTACCTTTAAAGGAGAAAATAAATTGATCACCGTAGTAATGCCCGAAGAGAAACAAAATCATATCATACAGGCTATCAGATCGTATGGTAAGGGCTTGCTGGGCTTTATCCGGAAACGCGTTAAAAGCGACGCCGATGCTGAAGACATCCTGCAGGATGTATGGTACCAGTTGAGCGCTGTGGTAAATGCCGAACCGATAGAGCAAACTGGTGCCTGGCTTTACCGCGTGGCAACCAATAAGATCATCGACAAGAACAGGAAGAAGACCGAAGAACTGCTTGACCTGTCCCCCGGCGAAGATGGCGACGACGATGATGCCCCGGATTTCAGGGCCATCCTGCTGACGGAAGGCACCACGCCCGAAACAGAATATATCCGCAACCTTTTTTGGGAGCAGCTATTTGTAGCATTGGACGAATTGCCCGAGGAGCAGCGGCAGGTTTTTATCTGGCAGGAACTTGACGATATCCCCTTTAATGAAATAGCCCGGCGCACGGGCGAGAATGTGCAGACGCTTGTCTCGAGAAAACGATATGCCGTACTTCACCTGCGCAAAAGGCTGAAACAGTTGTATTTAGAAATTACAGAATAATAAGTAAAAAAGACATGAGAGATACAGATTTTGGAGACCGGGCTGTAAGATACAGGTTCGGTTTCAGAAAGAAAATGATTTTTATACCCTTCCTGGTGGCGGGCGGGCTGGCACTGATCAGTTACGTAGTGATGCAGCTTTGGAATGGTTTGCTGCCGGATATCCTGCACGTAACCACCATTACCTTCTGGCAGGCCATGGGGATATTTGTCCTTGCCAAAATACTTTTTGGCTTTGGCAAAGGTGGTGGCCGCGGCGGCGCACCCTGGATGCGCCATAAGATGGAAAGATGGAAGGAGATGACCCCCGAAGAGCGCGACCGCCTGCGCGAACAAATGCGCGCACGCTGCGGTAAATGGGGACGGAACCGCGGCGGTTTTGATTGGGACCGGCCAGCTGAAAGCACAGCTAAACCAGCCCAGGAGCCCTTAAAACCTACTGAATAATAAAATAAACTGCCGGTTCTGTCCAATTTGGGCAGGGCCGGCAGTTATTAGTTTATAAGATATATGGCAATGGAAATATTGATCTTTAAAACAAACGTTACGAGCAAGAGAAAAGTGAGTAAGGTAAGGGCCTTGCTAACTTCGGTAGCTGCTATCAAACAATGGAACTTTGACCTGGAGGATTGCGATAAAGTACTGCGTATTGAAGCTAACGGCCTAAACACCGGCTATGTCGAATCACTATTAAATACAGCCGGGTTTCATTGCCAGGAGATGGATTATTAAAGTCAGGGGTAGCGCTTCATACTCATCAGGATGACGGTGGCGCACACTAATACTATGGCAATAATAAATACGATCATAACATCCTATGATTTAACAGATTATCGGAAAAATTATTGTGAAGGGATATTTAAGACTTACGAAGTTTTAAAAACTCCGTAAGTCTGTATGCAGGAGGTCCTGTCAGTTAAAAGCGTTCTTCAGCTGGATATATTTGTTCAGGTCCTTTGAATTGAACCCTTTCGCTTTCATTTCTTTTATATACTCGGGGGTTATACCCGTCGCCTTCATCGATGTAGCATCGTTAAGCGATATGTTGGTGAAGCCGATATCTTTAAAACCTTTAATAAAGGCAGGCGTAACGCCCAGGGCCTTAAGCGATGTTGCATCATTCAGGGATACGTTGGTAAAACCGATATCCTTAAAGCTTTTGATATAAGCCGGTGTGATACCTAACGATCTGAGCGACGACAATTCGTTGATCGGTATCTGTTTGTAACCAACGGCCTCAAAACTCTTAATAAATTCGGCATTAACATTCAATGCTTTCAATGATGATAGTTCATTGATCGAAATGTTTTTGTACCCCATATCTTCAAAGCCTTTTACAAAGTCCGGTTTGATACCCAGCGCCTTCAGCGAGGTCAGGTCATTAGGCGATATATCTTTATACCCTATATCGTTAAAGCCTTTGATAAAATCAGCATTTACCCCCAGCGATTTGAAAGACATCAATTCATTGGCTGATATATTTTTGTAGCCCATATCGTTAACGCCTTTGATGTAATCGGGTGTAATGCCAAGCGATTTTAGCGACACCAATTCGTTCGCCGATATATTTTTATAACCCAGCGCAGCAAGGCTTTTGGCATAGTCAGATGTAACACCCACCGCTTTCATACTGGTCAGTTCGTTCATCGGCACATTGGTGTAACCCGCGTCTTTAATATCCCGCACATAAGACGAATCTATATTCATTGCCTTAAAAGAAGTAATATCTTCTGCCCGCGGCATTTCATTTTCATTGCCATTCCTTGCAAATTTCGCGTTGGCTTTTTTCAGACTTGCTATGTACTTACCGTCTATGCCTAAAGCCTTAAAGCTAGTCAGCTGGTTAAAATCAACATCCTTATAGCCGGCTTCGCGTATCTCATGTACATATTCTTTAGTAATACCCAACGCTTTGGCCGATACCAGTTCATTCGGGGTCATGTGTGCATACCCTTCCTGCTTCCAGAATTTAATAAAGGGCTCATCCACTTTAAGCGCGCCCATTGATATCAGGTCATTTTTTGAAAGATGACTATAGCCGTTAGTTTTTAGCATGGCCACATAATCCTTTTTTATGTTAATGATAAAGAATGCAAACTCATCATTCTCTTCAATTCCTGTAATCCCCTCGCCTCTCAGGTAATCGGTAAAACCTTTGTCGGCAGTAAATTTGTAATGCCCAAAACCATCGTTTCCTTCAAACTTACCGTTGAATAAAACAGTGCCGGCATCGCGTTTAAGGGTAAAATCGCCTTTGGTATCTTTTGGCAGCGACGAAAATTCGCTCAGCAGGAAACTGTCACTGTTCGACCAGTTATGATCGTCATCGTCATTCCTGAATTCCATCCTAACCTTTTCCCCTTTGATCGTAGCAAACCAGGTACCCTCTCTCATATCTGTCGCCCCCCAGTTTTGGTGGAAAGACTGGCTGCGCGAAGCTGTGGTTTTGTTTTTTGTTTTTGCCTTATTTTGGCTGAATGCGGTTTGGTTCAACGCACAGGCCAGTCCTGCCATCAGCGGCAGCAGGATGAAATATTTCCACATCGTATGGATGTTGGATCTTTTAGCGTTCATCATAACAATTCGTTTCTTTAATAGTGATTGGTTGTAATTGGTAGTAACGCTCAGCGCCAAATGCGGCACCGATACTTTTAATAAACTCATCTGGTAACTTTCCTTTTCAACCGGGTTATGGCCAAGCACGGCTTCATCGGTCAAAAATTCCAGGTTATTTTCCAGTTCGCCACGGTAAAGCCAGGCAAACGGGTTAAACCACTGGAACACCAGCACCAGCTCGGCCAATAAAATATCCGCGCTATGGCCCTGTTGTATGTGCACCTTCTCGTGCAGTAATATCTGGTTATAGGTATCCCAGTCGTACTTTTCGGGATTGATGAAAATATTATTGCCGAACGAGCATGGCGCCTTGTCGCCCGTGATCTCGATAATACGGAATTTGCCATCCAGTATCACAGGATTTGAATAAGCACGATAAAGTAATACGATCACCTGCAGCAGCAAGTTCAAACCAAAAGCGCCTACCCCTGCCCAATAGATATAAAACAGCCATTTAATAACAATAGGCCATATTGGCTTTGCCTGTTCCACAATGGTTGGCTGTACCTTGGCAGGTGTTGCAGCCGCCGGTGCCGGCTCTGCCTTTACGGGCCGGGCGTTTACAACCGGTTGTTTTTTTGCTTGCTGCCGGGCTTGCTTTTGCGCCGCCAAAACCTGCTTCTGAACTTCGGCTTTTATTAGTGCAGCCATTTCGGGCGTTTGCTGTACCCCGGTTTTGATGGCGCTGTTTTCGGGCTCGCTCCGCAACGTCCATGCTTCAGGTATAGTGATGAGCGGCAAGGCGAACGACAGGCCCAGGCATATAAGCAGTATCACCCGGTTAAGCCGGTAAAAGGTTTCGCGTTGTAAAAATATCTTGTAGAACAGCAGACTTATTGAGATAAGCAGCGCTACGTGCAGGATATAAGGTATCATTTCTTTGACGATTTAATGATGTCTAATATTTCGTTCAGTTCCGATTCTGATATTTTTTGTTCTTTGGCAAAAAAAGCCAGCATACTTGGGTACGAGTTATTGAAGTATTGGCTTACGATATCCTTCATCGCATGCTTCTGGTAATCGTCCTTGCTGATAACAGGGTAGTAGCGAAAAATATTCCCGAAAGCTTCATGCGCCAGGAAACCTTTTTCTTCTAATATCTTCACCATCGTTGCAACAGAATTGTAATGTGGTTTGGGATCGGGCAGTTCGGGGATAATCTCTTTTATAAACGCTTTTTCCAGGTTCCAGAAAACCTGCATAATTTGTTCTTCTCTTTTAGCCAGCTTTTGCATTTCTAATCAAATTTTAATCTAAGCTAATACTAATAGATTAGTATTACAACTAACCGATTAGTATTTTTTATAATTATCTGATTATCAGTAATAAAAATTTCTCTAAGGTTATTGCTCCTCCGGAAGGTATTACTACACTGCCCAAAATCAGGGGTCAATTTCCGGCCTTTCGGAACATTACAGGTAAGACGCACGTAACATATTGAATGTGACTGCAGTCATAAGCTAACATTGGTTGTAATTACTTAATTTAATCTTAAGGAAAACTTTACATTCAATTTATCTTGTTATTTTTGCAACCTGATTAATTTTTACAGACTAAGTGGCCCGGACAATTGCGATAACATTAAGAAATAACTGGAAACAGACCTGGAGTTCCTCGCTTCAGCGTACACAGATCATTATCGGTTCAATACTGATGATTATCATATCCTGCATGCTTCCCACCTTTTTCAACCTTATTCAGAAACGGACCGGCCCGGTTTTAAACGACTGGCTTTTAGCGGCTGTTCCGTCACATAACGTTTCGTGGGCGATATTTACCGTGATTTGGGGAATGGGCTTTTACTCGCTTTGGAGAGCGGTAGAAAAGCCGACGATCTACATAACCTATCTCTGGACTTTTATATTCATCACCATGCTGCGGGTGCTTGCCATCAGCCTGATACCACTCGACCCGCCAAAGGGGCTTATTGTGCTAACCGACCCGCTTACCGGCGTTTTCTATGGGCAAAGCACTATCACTAAAGACTTGTTCTTTTCAGGCCATACTTCCATCCTTTTCCTACTGGTACTTTGCCTTGAAAGGAAGTGGGATAAAATACTGGCCGGCGTTGCCACTTTTGCAGTAGCCTGCCTGCTGGTAGTACAGCATGTGCACTACACCATTGATATTATTGCCGCACCGATCATCATTTACCCTGTTCACAGGTTCATCAGATATTTGCTGGGGTAAGCAACTCTCATTCATTTCTTAGCGTTACCGCATAAAAAAGGCCCCCGCCTGGCGGCGGGAGCCCGTCCCGATAGCGTCATACTACCAGGAACAACCTAAACCTTATCACAAACTTATTAACGGACTAATTGGTTAATTTAGTTTTATGATATTGCGTTATGACTTTGGCATGATAAAAACACCGGTATGCAGGTTGAAGAGATAGAGCGCCTGATAAAAATAAGCAGGGAGCGACCGCTACTGCCGGAGACCTATATCCCCTGGCAACAGGAACCAGGGCCGGAAGATATCTTTTTGCCTGAGATCCTCACTTCCCTGCACGGACTGGATATTTACGATACCCTTACCCCCGCGCAAAAACTGGAGCTGGGCCGGCACGAACTGATGCAGGTAATAGCCTCTTATGCCTGGGGCGAATGCTTGTTTTGCCTGTTCATGACGCGGCACCTGCTTACCCTGCCCCTTGCCGATGTTCAGCATCGCTTTCTTTTAAGGGAACTGATAGAGGAATTCCGCCACCAGGAAATGTTCGGGCAGGCTATTACCAAACTGGGCGGCCAACCCATCAGGCAATCCGGCCTGCATAAGTTCTTTGGCGAACTCAGCAACAAATACCTGCCCGCAGATTACCTGTTCATGGGCAGCGTATCGGTTGAATTGGTGACTGATGTTTATGGAAATTACGCCCGTAAATCGCCTGATGTTTACCTGGTTTTACGCAAAATGTTCGACCTGCATAATATCGAGGAAGCGCGGCATATCCTTTTTACCAAAGCACTGCTAAAGGAATACGCAGCGAAAGCAGGGTATATCAAACGCACGCTGTACAGCTATGTCATCCTGTTCAATATCCTGTTTGTGCGTACCATGTACGTAAAAAAAGAAATATTCGAACGCATTGGCCTCCAAAACCCGGACAAGGTGTACAAGATCGCCTCAAAAAACTTCAAAAATAAATTCGCTGAAACCTGCCTTAATGATATTATTGAATTTGTGGATAGCTGGCATGGCTTTAACCGCGCCACACGGTGGGCCTGGCGTTGGGTGCTAAATGCCAAAGTGTAAAACAGTTCAACAATCCAACAATAAAAACAATCCAACAATCTAGTCCGACGCTTCCTCGCCCTTCTCGCCCAGTTTCACGATATCGCCTTCCTTAAATAATATGGCCTGTAAAGTTTCGCGCCATTTGGGTTTTTGACGCAGCAGGAACTCCAGGTCCATACCAAAATGCTTAAACTCCTCGTGCTGGGCGTTTTGCATAATCGCTTTAGCCTGCTTGTCTTTTTCTACGGATATGCGTTGTTCATACCAGTTAATTGCCTCTGCTTCTTCGGTAAGCGAAACGATCATCCTGGCAAAAGTACGGGTCTTATCAGATAATTCCTCTGGGGGTTCGTGATATTGGTCAAATGACATAATTCTTTCTTTTTGCGTATAAAAAGAATTATTCCCGCGAATTGTTTTAGTCAGAATGAACAAGTTGAAGAAGGCTTGATATCCTCCTTATCGGTAGCCAGGGATGCTTTGTCTTTTTTATAAGTAATTATCCAGATGCCGTCAAAATCCGTACCGGGCCAGGCGGGTGGATTTTTGATGCCCAGGGCCTTCGCAATTTTTGGTATGTTATCATGTTCCCACACTACAATAACGACGCCGTTAAGCTTTCTTATTTCATTGGCGAGGTCCTTATGGTCATCCACCGGATAGCTACTATTGACGGCCAGGTTATATTTTACAGCATAAGGCGTTATCAGTTGGAACATTCGCACCGGTTTGGTTTGACTGCCCGATTTGATACTTGGCACAAATATAGCCGATGCCGTGCCAAACTTGTCGTAAAGTACCTTGGGCAACGCCAGTGAACGGTTAAAACCCGCGCAATCCAGGTTATCGCCATCAGCAGGTTTTTCGCCGTGCCTGATAATAACTACTTTCAGGTCCTGGCTTTTCTTCTGGCACGCGCCTATGGTAGTAAAGCAACAGGCAGCTAAAATAAGCAACGAGAACCTCAGGCAGCTTTTCATTTCAGGCGATCTTAATTCACTTCAATTTTCTCCAGGTTAATATATTCCTGCACACTCTCCTGTTGTCCCGGCTTGCCATTTTTAAAGGCAGCCCTTGGTTTCAGGCCGAGTATCTCGAACATTGCCATATCGGTATCGAAAGAAGGATTTGGCGTAGTCAGCAATTTATCTCCTGCGAATATCGAATTAGCGCCCGCCATAAAGCAGAAGGCCTGCTCTACCGTAGTCATCTCGGTACGGCCTGCTGATAAACGCACCACCGTCTTCGGCATAATAATGCGGGTAGTCGCTATCATGCGCACCATATCCCATACGGCAACTTTTGCCTGGTCGGCCAAAGGCGTGCCTTTGATAGGCACCAGCGCATTGATCGGCACTGATTCAGGATGTTTAGGCAGGTTCGAAAGCGTTTTCAGCATCGATATCCGATCCTCCACCGTTTCGCCCAGGCCGATAATTCCACCGCTGCAAACGGTTATTTTAGCTTTGCGCACGTGCTCCAGCGTTTTCAGGCGCTCGTCATAAGTACGGGTGGTGATAATACGTTTATAGTCTTCTTCTGATGTATCCAGGTTATGATTGTAGGCATACAGCCCGGCATCTGCCAAACGCTGCGCCTGCGATTCCGTCAGCATACCCAGCGTACAGCAAACCTCCATATCCAGTTCGTTCACGGCTTTCACCATATCTATCACCTTGTCAAAATCGCGGTTATCACGCACTTCGCGCCAGGCAGCACCCATGCAAAGCCTGGATGCACCACCCGCTTTCGCCTTTTCGGCGGCAGCTATCACCTCATCTTTCGGCATAATCGCATGCACATCCACCCCGGTATTGTAACGTGCCGCCTGCGGGCAATAAGCACAATCTTCGGGGCATCCGCCTGTTTTGATGGAGATAAGCGAACTTATCTGTACTTCAGAATAGTCCTTATTTTCGCGGTGGATAGTAGCTGCTTCATAGATCAGGTCCAACAGCGGCTGATGATATATTGCTGATATTTCTTCTTTTGTCCAGTTGTTTCTAAGCTCTGTCATAGGTTTCGTTTTCGACGGTCAAATTTATAATAAAGCTTTATAATAGCTTAATGATGCGGTAATAAAAACTGCGTGGCCAGCCATAACGGCAATAAAAAGCCCGCACAATCAGTAAAAGTGGTGATTATAATGGACGATGCCACGGCCGGGTCGATACCTACCCGCTTCAAAACCAGGGGTATAGTGGCCCCGGTTAACCCGGCTATGATCAGGTTGCCTGTCATCGCCAGGAAAAGCACCAGGCCCAGTTTCAGGTTGGCGTCGTAGATCATGGCTATAAAAAAAACGATCAGGCCATTAGCTGCACCGTTTATCAGTCCAACTAAAAATTCCTTAAGTACAGTATTGTAGGCTTGCCGGTCGGTCAGGTCGCTGAGCGAGATACGCCTTACCGTTACAGCAAGCGCCTGTGTGGCGGCATTTCCACCCATGCCTGCGATAATGGTCATGTAAGCCGAGATGATGGCGATGCGTTCTATTGTCGTATCAAAATGCCTGATAATAGAAGCAGCAAGATAGGCAGTACCCAAATTAATGATAAGCCAGGGTAAACGGCTTTTTACGGCGTCTTTCCAGTTACCGCTCAGCTCTTCGTCCTCAGATACACCGGATATTTTCAATATATCCTCGGTGTTTTCCTCCTCCATTACGTCGATGATGTCGTCAACCGTTATCCGGCCAAGCAATTTCATATGGTCATCCACAACAGGTATCGCTGTCAAGTTGTACTGCGAAATCAATTTAGCCACTTCCTCCTGGTCAAGGTCAGCCTTAACATATACAAAATCTTTGATAACCAGGGGCTCTATCCAGGCATGGGCATGGGCCTTAATAATGGATTTAATGGATAATATACCCTTCAGCACGTCAAATTCGTCAACAGCATAAATGGTATTGAATTCTTCCATTTCCTCCGACTGCCGGATGATCTCGTCCAGGGCATCTTTCTTATCGAGGTAAATATTCACCTTGATCACCTGCGAGTTCATCAATCCCCCGGCAGTATCCTCGGCGTAGCCTAAAAGCGCGCGTATGTTCGAAGCGTCCTCCTCGTCCAGGTCCTCCAGTATCTCCTTTTGCTCATGCTCCTCCAGTTGCGAGATAATATCCGTAGCGTCGTCGTAGTCGAGTTCTTCGATGATCTCCGAACGTTTTTCAGGGTGCAGGCTGATAAGCAGTTCGCCCGGGTCCTGCTCCTCGTTCATCTCGGATATTACTTCCGAAGCCTCTTCGGTTGGCAGTACATTGATGATCTTTTCCCGTGCTTCAAGCGGGAGCTGCTCGAAGAGTATGGCGATCTCCGACGCGTGATACTCGGCCAGAACCTTCTCTAACTCAGCATCATCGCCGCCAAGCGCGGTTTTAATGCGCTCAAGGTCCTCCTTATTGATCTCGAAAGATTCCATACCCGACTAAAATACATAAATATGCCGCAATAGCTGTGAAAAAATGAACAAAATCGACGAAGGCAGGAGGCTCCGATGGAGCCGGATATGATTCTATTTTACTATAAACCGTATGCTCCTACGGAGCTTAATCATATAGTATAATATTGGACGGTAGAGTATAAAATATTTTATGATTCTGGTTAGTCTAAAATCTGTTATCATACAAATAAGGCTCCAGCGGAGCCGCCTGTTTATAGAAAACCAAATACAAAGCTGATCAGCTCCATCGGAGCTTCCTGAAAAATGGAACGGGATCAAACCGTATGATCAAACCTCAATTTAACTGAAGAAAGCTTTTGCAGTCGCCCCAATACCTGGTTCACCTGCATTTTTCGTATCGATATCTTTATCTCGCAATTGTTATCAAATTGCTGGTGCAAAATTTCGAGGTTATCTTCTTTGATCAGCTTCATCACGTCGTTCATCTGCTGGTATTCGAACGACAATGTGTAAACATCGTTGATCGTTTTTTCCACCACTTTGCATTCGTTCAAAGCCAGTTCAGCAGCCGTGCGGTAGGCATTGATCAGGCCCGGCACGCCCAGCAAAGTACCGCCAAAATACCGCACCACAACAACAGCAATATTGGTTAGGTTTCGCGATAGCAAAGTATTTAACACCGGCCGGCCCGCGGTGCCGGATGGCTCACCGTCATCGTTCAACCGGAAAACCGACCTGTCAGTACTCCAGCGCATGGCCCAGCAATGGTGGTTGGCTTTGGAGTGTTCATGTTTCAGGTTCGCTACTATCGCCTTTATGTCCTGATCGGATTTTAGCGGATAAGCATATCCCAAAAACTTACTGCCCCTGTCGCGAAAAATACCTTCGCCAGGCTTTTCTATAGTGAAATAAGTATCGTCGAAAAGCATTAGAATACGGATGCGATGAAACTTGCCAGCGAATCGTGAAAAGAATTAACTACGATAGCCAAAATACCCAGCACAATGCCCACCATATTCACAGCGCTTAGTTTCTCCCTGAATACAGCAAGGCCCACGGCAGCTCCCAAAACAATGACGCCAATATCCATCGACGAGAATACATACGACGGCCGATCAGCCAATGCCTGGTGCGCTTTGATGAAAAACAGGATATTACCAAAATTAGCTATGCCCAATATCCAGCCTATAAGGATATGGGGCCACGAAAAACGCATTTTTTTATTGGCGATCAGGTAGATCATGCCGATAACTGACACTGCAAACGCGAGAATAAAAATATAAAAGAGTGATGTGGTAAATGGTACTTCTTTGGTTTTAGCAACCTGTTTCAGTAACACATCGATAATACCCATACCAAGGAATATAACGACAAGATATATCCATGAGTAAGACGACCGCCGCCGCACCGCGCGCCTTTGTTTCCAGGGTACCAGGCATATCAGCGCGGCAAAACCGATGGAAATACCTATTATCTTTACGGTATCCGCTTTTTCGCTGAAAATGATAAACGATGCAATAACCGGTATAAACAACGACAGCCGCTGCGCGACATCGGTACGGACGATGCCCGTGAGTTTTATAGATGAAGCAATGACCAGGAACAGAACCGGGAGGAGTATACCCAGCCCGGCATAAATTGCAACAGGCGCTTGCTGAAAGGGCACGCTATGCGGTTTAAAAAAAAGCCAGGTAAGCAGTATTGCCGCAGAATAATTCCAGGTAATAGCCTGGTACACATCTATCTGGTAACGTTTGGCAAGCTTAAGCAATACCGAAACTGTAACACTGAAGCAAATACTCAGTAATATATAAAACATTAGTGCTTAGGTTTATTGTATATGATCTGCAACCTGTCGTTCCCTATTAATGACTCGCCGGCTATGGCACCCGTTACACAGGGTGCGTTTATTCCCTTCCCCAAAATGGCTTCGCCGGTAAAAATCCTCGCCTCATCCCACAAGCCTGCTTCTATAAAGCTGTTAAGGGTATGGGCGCCTCCTTCTATAATCACCGATTGTATATCCTGCAAATACAGTTGGAACAAAATATATTGAGGCACAAAGCGCTCGAAATCTTCAAGCGCAATATACTTAATTTTGCCGTCGATGTCGGTCTTCACCTCGTTGAACACCAATGTTTCCACGCTTTGGTCATAGATATTCGATGATGCTGCCAACTCCAGCCGTCTGTCTATCACTACCCTTTTGGGCGATTTGCCCGGCCAGTAACGGGTGTTCAGCTGCGGGTTATCTATTGCCACTGTATATTTACCCACCAGTATCGCATCTTCTTCGCTGCGCCATTTATGTACCAGCCTGCGCGACTCGTCCCCTGTTATCCATAGTTGCTGGTTGTCTGCCGGCGCAAAAAAACCGTCTGCAGTTTGCGCCCATTTAAGTATAACATACGGGCGTTTTTGCTGTACCCTGGTAAAAAAACGCCTGTTCAGCCATTTACATTCGGTTTCCAGCACACCGGTAGTTACTTCAATACCCGCCTGCTGTAATTTTTCAATGCCTTTTCCATCCACCTGCTTAAAGGGGTCGCGGCAACCGACAACTACCCTGGGAATACCGTGTTTGATGATCAGGTCGGCACAAGGCGGTGTTTTGCCATAGTGTGCGCAAGGTTCCAGCGACACGTAAATAGTGCTGTCCCGCAGCAATTCTTCCGCATCATCATATTTTGACAATACCGAATTGATCGCATTTACTTCAGCATGGGCCTCCCCGTACCGCTGGTGATAGCCTTCGCCAATGATGCGTCGCCCATGTACAATAACCGCCCCTACCATTGGGTTCGGGCTTACGCTGCCCATGCCCAAAGCGGCAAGTTCCAGGCAGCGCTGCATATATGGTTCGCGGGAAGGCATGGTGCAAAGATAGTATTTGTGATTGCACAGATTACCAGGAATGATTACACTGATTTGCTTTCTCTTATGTACAATTATTCTGCTAATTCATTAATTCTGTAAATTCTGATTCAGACTACGTTAATTTGTCCCCATGAAAACCGTTAAAGATGTTTCATCAATATTCCGGAAAGAACTGGTGGGGGTTTACGATACGCGGGAGATCGATTCGCTGTGTATGATCGTTATCGCGGAGATCGCGGGAACGTCATCCGCAAAGATCAAAGCCTTTCCCGAACTTGAACTGCCACAGGAACACCTGGACGCGATCGGCGCTATCCTTTTGCGTCTTAAAACCGGCGAGCCACTCCAATATATCCTCGGTCATGCTGAATTTTACGGATCGACTTTTAAAGTAAATCCATCAGTCCTTATCCCCAGGCCGGAAACGGAAGAATTAGTGGAATGGGTACTTTCGTTAGTTGGCAATAAGCACTTGACAGGAGGCAGTATTTTAGATATCGGCACCGGTTCCGGCTGTATCGCCATCAGCGTGAAAAAGAACTTGCCCGGGTTTTCTATTTCTGCTATAGACATCTCCCAAGATGCCTTAAGGACAGCCACCGAAAATGCCGAATTAAATAATACAAAAGTCAACTTCATTTTAGGCGACATTTTAAATCCGCAATTCGAAATTGAACATTCGAAATTCGAAATCATCATAAGCAATCCGCCTTATGTTACGATGGACGACAAAAAACAAATGCATAGCAACGTAACGGATTTCGAGCCGCATACTGCCCTGTTCGTTCCGGAAAATGATCCGTTGGAGTTTTATAATGCCATAGCTGATTTTGCTTCAAAAAACCTGGCACCAGGTGGCTTGCTATTCTTCGAGATCAACGAAAATTATGGTGAACAAACAGTTGAACTATTAAATAATAAATCATTCAAAAACATTGAGTTAAGAAAAGACATGAGCGAACGGGACAGGATGATAAAAGCAGTTAAGTAGCCCCTGCCAACTGTCAATTGCCAACTAACTTCGCGGATGGTAAGAACCTATAACCTCCTTCAAATACTCCCTGTCCAAATGGGTATATATCTCCGTTGTCGTAATACTTTCGTGCCCCAGCATTTCCTGCACAGCGCGCAGGTCGGCGCCGCCTTCCACCAAATGCGTGGCGAATGAGTGCCGGAGCGTGTGCGGACTTATCACCTTTTTAATTCCGGCAGTTTCGGCTAATTGTTTGATGAGCATAAACACATAAACGCGGCTCAGGCGTGACCCGCGCCGGTTCAGGAAAACCATATCCTCCTCCCCTTTTTTTATGGGGATATGTACGCGCAGTTGTTCTATCCAAATTTTCAAAGCGGTTATGGCCTCACTGCCTATCGGCACCAATCTTTCTTTACTGCCCTTCCCCAACACTTTTATAAATTCAATATCAAGATACAGGTTGGATAATTTCAATTCTGTCAGCTCTGATACCCGCAGGCCACAACTGTACAGCACTTCGATTATGGCTTTATTGCGCGGCCCTTCAGGTTTGGACAGGTCGATCACGCTCAGCAGTTTTTCAATATCCTGGTAACTTAAAGTAACAGGGAGTTTTCGTTGCTTTTTGGGTGATTCCAGCAGTTCGGCAGGATCATTTTTAATGATATCTTCTATCAACAGGTATTTATAAAATGATTTAACCCCGGACAATACCCTTGCCTGCGATGATGGCAGCATACCCAGTTCATTTACCCAGGTAATAAATTGCCGCAGGTTGGAAAGCGTTATAGTTTCAGGTTTTAAATTCTCCGTTTCCGCATACTGCTGCAGCTTTTCGATATCCCGGCTATAAGCCTCTACCGAGTTTTCTGAGAGCCCTTTCTCCAGCTTCAGGTAAGCCCGAAATCCTTTTATCGACGGTCTCCAATCCAATTGATTTTGCTTTTAATGTTTTATGGTTAAGTTTGAGGTAATGAATATACAAATTATCAACGGCCCCAATTTGAACCTGCTCGGCGTTCGTGAAAAATCCATTTACGGCGATAGCAGCTTCGACAGCTATCTTGACGGCCTGCGCAAACGCTATGCAAACATCACCATAAATTATTACCAAAGTAATGTAGAGGGCGAAATTATTAATAAGCTGCACGAGGTTGGTTTTACCGTTGATGGTATCGTAATGAACGCTGGGGCGTATACGCATACATCGGTGGCTATTGCTGACGCTATAGCCGCTATCAAGGCGCCCGTTATCGAGGTGCATATATCCAACGTTTACAAACGCGAAGAATTCAGGCATAAATCATTATTGGCGGCCAGTTGCAAAGGGGTCATAGCCGGCTTCGGGCTCGATTCGTACCGTTTGGCTATTGAGAATTTGGTGAACGGATAATTTTATTTTGTAACTTGCTTTAGACTATTGGTCTGTATATCCCTCAAAAAAAATTGTATGTGCCGGGCATTAAAAATTAGCGCATTACTCCTGCTTACTTTCTTCTTTTTCGGCAACAGCTTTGCCCAAACCCACGAAAAAACAAAAAAGCCGCTTACAGCGAGAGAAAGTGAAAGAAAAGCGATTCGCTCGCGCGATTCCGTTTTACAGGCTTTAAGCAGAAGCGACACCTCTATTAACAGCCTTTTGCAGCATCTTGAACAATACCACACCACGTTTAACCAGATGCGGAATAACCTGGCCGAAGGATTGGATACGGGTGACGTTAGCCAGAACCTGCCTTCAATTGCGCGAAGGCTGGTTAGGATACGGACACTGATCAATACAAAAAAATCGAGCACGTTACGCTACCTGTTCGTAATGCGCGATAATCTTGACCATATCCAGGAGCAATTAGACGGTTGGCAGTCGGATATGGACGATATAAACACCAAATTGGTACAAAACCAGCACGATATCATCCGGTTCTCAAAGGATACTTCGCTCAATAACGTTCCCGATGATAACGAATTGCGCAGCGCTTATTTTGAACAAGGCATAGCCGTAAGGACGGTTTGGCACCAGGTAGATTCAATCAATCGCGGCAACCTTTATAAATTGAACCTGCTACAGAATAAGATAGCGACAGCATATACCAATACGCTGGATGAGAACGACCAGATAGATGCCAAGATCAGGAAATTTGCCATACGTTCTATGTCGGGCGAATTCAATTGGATAGGCGCAAAAGATGATGTAAAATATAGCCGCATCGATTCTGCGTTGCGCGGTACAATAAGGCTCAATACTATACAGGCCAATTATTTCTTCAAGAATGAAACCGGTACCCATGCTATTGCTTTGGGCTTCCTGGCGCTTGTTTTTCTGTGGATATTGTATAATCGCTATAAAACAGTTAAGCATCTCGAACACCAGGAACTTATTTCGGACCACGCCCGTATTGTGTACCGCAAGCCCATAGTGTCCGCTTTACTAATATCCACAACTATTGCACCGTATTTTTATGACCATCCGCCGGTTTTTTTCCTCGAATGCTGCTTCATAATTACTATTATACTGGTGCTTATCCTGGTCAGGAATAACTTTCCCCTGTCGCTGTTTAATTTCCTGTTTAAGTTATTCTGGATAACTATCTTTTATTGCCTGAGCAACTTACTGGTACAGATCACGGGCGAAGACCGGTACTTTATCCTTCTTCTGAGTATTATTTCGATCATTTTTGCGGTCTTGTTCTACAACAGGATAAAAAAGGAGCCGCAGGAACATCTTAAATATACCAAGCTGATCCTTAGGATATTTATATTGATGCACCTAGCCTCGATCGTCCTGAACGTAACAGGGCGGTTTAGCCTGGCGAAAATTGTGGGCGTTACTGCGGTGTTCAACCTATGGCTTACGGTAGCCCTTTACTTTGTTATCCGGATCATCATTCAAACCATGTTTTTACAGCTTCATACCCGTAAAGCCGAAAGCAGCTTTATCAGCATGATCGATTACAATACACTGCAAAAGAAATTCAGAAATGTATTAACAACATTGGCCTCTCTCCTATGGATATTCTTCCTGCTGCAGAACCTGAACATCGATGATTGGGTGCACGATTATTTAACGGATACCCTGAGCGAGTCGCGCAATATCGGCGGAGCATCTTTCACTTTTGGCGGCTTTGTAATTTTCTTTCTGGTGATTTGGCTTTCGTCGTTGCTGTCGCGTGTCATCAGTTATTTTTACGACCTTTCCTCGCAGCATACCAATGACATTTCTGTACTTAAGAAAAAGAACCGGGCGTCCACTTTGCTTATCCGTATCGGCGTGTTTACAGTTGGTTTTTTGCTGGCGGTTGGGGCCTCGGGCTTTCCTCTCGATAAACTCACCATCATTTTCAGCGCCTTCGGCGTAGGTATTGGCTTTGGTTTGCAAAATGTAACCAACAACCTGGTATCGGGCATGATACTGGCCTTTGAAAAACCCATACAGATAGGCGATGTGATAGAAGTAGGCGGCCGGCAGGGAACCATGAAAGAGATAGGCATCCGTTCGAGCAGGCTCGAAACCGGCGACGGTGCCGAGGTTATTATTCCCAACGGCGACCTCATCTCCCAAAACGTTGTTAACTGGACACTCAGTAACACAAGCCGCCAAGTCGAGCTGGTGGTACGCGCCGCTTACGGGTCGGATATAGAAAAGGTGACCTCACTTTTGCAGGAAACAATGGCTAAACGCGATGATATCATGGATAACCCAGGCCCGTCGGTATTCCTGTTAAATGTTTCGGAAGATGCCATCGATTTCCGGGTGCTTTTCTGGGCGGCGGATATCAGTCATTATTCCCAATTGCGTAGCCGCGTACTGGCCGATATTTATGCAGGGTTCGCAAAAGAAGGTATTGCAATACCTAAAAAGAAAAAAGAGTAGTTTTAATAGAACTTTTGGGGATCGAGCGAGGAAAACACATGCTTCTTTTTCATAAAGAAATCCCAAACAATGCTTCCCCTGTACATACCTTTAAGGGTGTGCAGATTGCTTCTTTTATTTCTTTTGGGACCCCCACCCTTAAATAGCTGAACAACGAAGTTTTGATGCGCCCGGCTAACCGCCCAGGCATCCTTACGTTTACCTTCGTTCAAAAAACGTACTATAGCCAGCAGATCCATCCAAAAACGGATGAAAATGATGACCATCCCGCGCCAAAAGGAAAGATTGTTCCTCAACAATAACAGGTTGTTTCTGAAATTCAGGAAGGTCTTAAAAGGGTTCTCGGTGTTCAATGTCCCGCCGCCGACGTGGTAAACTTCTGATTCGGCACAATAAACAACTTTATAACCCATATTTTTCAGCCGCCAGCAAAGGTCTATCTCCTCCATGTGCGCAAAAAAGCGATCGTCAAACCCTCCGGCTTCCACCCAGTATTTCTTTTTCACAAACATAGCAGCCCCTGAGGCCCAGAATATCTCGCCCGATTGCTCATATTGGCCCTTATCCTGCTCTATCTCGTAAAACATACGCCCGCGGCAAAAAGGGTAACCATATTCATCAATAAAACCACCCGCAGCTCCGGCGTGTTCAAAATGGTCCTTTTCAGCAAATGCTTTTATCTTTGGTGCGGCAGCAGCAATCAGCGCGTCGCTTTCCATCAGGCTTATGACGGGTGCTATCCAGCCGGGATGCACTTCGACATCCGAATTGAGCAGGATAAAGTAGTCCGCCTCTACCTGTTCCAGCACCCGGTTGTAACCACCTGTAAATCCATAATTCTGGTCATTCTGAATGATTCGGATAGTGGGGTAATGCTGTCTTAAAAAATCTATAGATCCGTCTGTAGAACCGTTATCGCCAACTACAATATCCAGGTTTGGCCAGATAGAGGTAAGTACCGAGGGCAAAAAATCGCGCAGATATTTTACCCCGTTCCAGTTTAAGATAACAATGGCGACTTTAGGTGTATTTGTCATTAATGAATATTGGACAATCCGGGCCTGGGATTTATCGTGCAATAATATGCTTTTAATCGGAAATAACGCGGGCCTCCGTCAATCAAAGAAAACAGGCTTTGCAACATCTTCCGGTTTGATCTTCCATCGGCGGTGCGACCATAGCCAGTACTCCGGCTTCTCCCTGATGAGCGATTCAAGATAATTCACCTGTATTTTAGTGATCTCGTACGGCCTTGTTTCTTTCGGATTTTCAACCAAAGGCACCAGGGTATAAGTATAATGCCCGCGTTTTACAAGGTCTATCCGGTAAAAAACGATCACACAATCCCTTATGCTGCTCAGTTTTTCAACGCCAATAAAAACAGCCGTTGGCTGATGCAAAAAGGTGGTAAAATATAAGGCTTCGCTGCGCGACGGGGTTTGATCGGCAGCTAATACCGTAAAGGTAAGCTCATTTTTATGTTCGATCATTTTACGCAGCGTTTGCTTCATCGAGATCATGATGGTACCGAAACGCGAACGCGTGCGGTTAATAAAATCAGTAAATATCTCGCTCGATTGCGGTTTGTAAACCACCATCTTTATTTTATCTGTCAGGAAACCGAAATTCAAACAGGCCAGCTCCCAGTTGCCGTAATGGCCCGCAGCGGCCAAAATGCTTTTGCCCTGGCTAAAGTAGTGCTCCATTATTTCAGGATTGGTACATACCATGCGCCGGCGAACCTGTTTTTCGGACATACTGGTCGATTTGATGGTCTCAAGTGTGAGATCGGCCATGTATTTGAAATATTTTTTTTCGATAGAGGCCCGCTCCTCCGCTGATTTTTCGGGGAACGAATTACGCAAGTTATCCTGCACAACTTTGCGGCGGTAACCCACCACATAATACAGAATTATAAAAACCAGGTCGGATATAAGATACAAAAACCAGAAAGGCAATAACGAAAGCAGGTAGAAAAAGAAGACACCTATATACGAAAGGCCTTTTTTTATCATTATTTTATCCGAATTTTGAGCACAAACATAGAATATATGATTGAAAAAGGCGCGGTGTTACCGCTATTTTATATGCCGCCTGTTGAATATTTCAGTGAACTGACCATTTACAATCCTGATTTCATTCTCGAAAAATACGAGCACTTCCCGAAACAAACCTACCGCAACCGCGCCAATATCTATTCGCCCGATGGTATGCTGACGCTGGTAGTGCCTGTAGTAAAGGGCTCAAAGGCGCATACGGCGGTAAAAGATGTCCGCATCAGTTATGACTTCCGCTGGCAGCGGCTGCATTGGATGAGTCTGCAAAATTGTTACCGGCGCTCCGCTTATTTTGAATATTATGAGGATGAGTTTGCCATATTTTACGAAGTAAGGGAAACGTTCCTGTTTGATATGAACGAAAAACTGCTGCGTCTGCTGCTAAACCTTCTGAAAATAAAAACTGAGATAAAATTCACAGTCGATTATGAACCGGAGTATCTTAATCTCAAAGATTTCCGGCAGGGCTTTAGTTCAAAAAAAGAAACAGAATACCCGCAAAAGCCCTATTACCAGCTATTTGAAGACCGGCACGGATTTATAAAAAACCTCAGTATCGTCGACCTGTTGTTTAACCAGGGGCCGCAATCTGTTAATTACCTTTAGAAAAAATGAGCAAACCGTTAAAAAGGATACGATATAAAAAACGCGACCGCAGAATAGACGTAGGCGCCAGCCCAGGGTCTATCAATATTTCCGAGGATGCAATAAAGCCGCTCATTATGGTTTACAGCTATAATGAAAAGGAGCTTATAAAATCAGAAGGCAAAACGGTCGAGATCATCCTGAAACAGTTTAAAAAATGTACCGATCATACCCATTGGATACAGGTAAAAGGTTTGGGCGATAAAAAATTGATGGAGGAGATAGGCTCAAACCTGAATATCAATCCCCTGGTGCTGGAAGATATTGTGAATACGCATCAGAGGCCGAAGTTTGACGAATATGATGATTATGTGTTCAGCACGAGTCGTATCATCCATTTTAATAAGGAGAACGAACTTGTAAACTGCCAGTTTTCTTCACTTATCAAACATAATATCATCATCAGTTTTGAAGAGACGCACGAGGAGTACTTTGAAGCGGTAAAAACAAGGCTTGAAGTTGGTAAAGGCGCTATTCGCACTGCCGGGCCCGGTTATATGTGTTATGCGCTTACCGATACCATCCTGGATAATTACTTTCTTTTGCTTGCGAAGATCGGTGATATGCTGGACGATACCGAAGACCATCTATACAGCAGCCCGGACAAAAGCGTAATGTATAATGCGCAGGCACTGAAACGCATACTGATTACGGTTAGGCGTGCCAGCTGGCCCGAACGCGACAAAATAAACGAGATGCTGCGTACCGAAAATACGCTGATATCACCTGAAGTAAAAATATACCTGCGCGACGCGTACGACCATTGTATACAGATAATGGACCTGGTGGAGAGTTATAAGGAAATAACGTCCAGCATTATCGACCTGTACTTATCCATGGTGAGCAACCGGATGAACGAGATTATGAAGGTGCTAACCATCATATCGGTCATCTTTATCCCGCTAACCTTTATAGCCGGTATATACGGCATGAACTTCGCACGGGTCGACCCGGTCACGAACAAGGTAATGCCGGATAACCTCCCCGAACTATATTCGCCTCATGGCTACTATTATGCCCTGCTCGGCATGTTTATCATAGCCATGATACAGATCTTCGTATTCTGGAAAAAAGGATGGTTTAATAAGTTGTAGTTGATTGAGTTAAATAGGTTGGATTAAGTTGATAAGTTACGCATCCGTGTATATTAACCTGGTCAACCACTTAACGTAATCCAACCAAATCAACTATTTCTGAAACTCCGGCTTCAGTTCAGCCTTCATGGCTTGTTCGAATTTTTCAACCTTAGGCACAGAAACCGATTGGATGTACCCGCTTTCCGGGTGCAGCCGGTAGTATCCCTGGTGATATTTCTCCGCAGGATAAAAGGCCTTAAATGGCACAACCTGTGTTACTATCGGGTCGCCATAATGTTTGGTTGCGTCTATTTTTTTGATCTCGTTCAGTAAAATGGCCTTTTCCTCGGGGGTACGGTAAAACGCTATAGAGCGGTAATCGGTTCCCCTATCCGGACCCTGGTAATTAAGTTCCGTCGGGTTGTGGGCAAAAAAGAAAGCGTGGGCCAGGGTAGTAAAACTGATCACCTTAGGATCATAATATATCTGAACCACCTCGGCATGGCCCGTCTCCTGTGTGCCTACCTCCTCGTAACTGGGGCGTACTTTTGCCCCACCCGCGTAGCCCGACACTACTTTATCAACACCTTTTAATTCGGACATGGCCTCGCTCATGCTCCAGAAACATCCGCCGCCAAAAGTGGCTACCTGTTCGCCGGGTTTCGGCTGGGGTAAGGATGCGTAATCGCTTGAGGTCTGCCCGTTAACGCAGCCTGCAAATAAAAATACCGAGGCTGCAAATAAAATAATTCGTTTCATATCCTATTGAGTTTTATAAACTGATATACGTCGGCAGCCATCGTACAGATGGTCATCGGCAGGTAATCGTTTTCGTGTTAGTCGGACCGTAACGTGATACCTTACAACCCATTTAAAATTGGCAGCTATTTTAAGGTTTGTTTTACCATAGCCAGTATTTTAGCCAGGCCGTTTATTTTTATTTCGTAAGTGGTGGATAGCAGCATACCCAGCTTCCCTGCCGGAAAGCCCTTATTTTTCAGCCATTCCAGGTAATAAACCGGCAAGTCGCATATTAGTGTCCCTTTATATTTCCCAAATGGCATTGCCGTTTTTACTACATCTATCAGTACCTGGCGGTCAGGGGTTATGTTTTCCAAGCTGTAAAATTATTAATTATGACCGGTATCATATCTAAATAATTACAAAACAGATAATTTCGCATAGTGTTATAAAATAAATCTAAAGCCATGGAAGAGCAATTTGAAGCATTTTTGACGGGATCGGACAATTCAGTCGACGGTATAGTGACGCCTATACACTATGCGCAATACGGGAGGGCGTACGAATTTAAATCTATCGATGGAACGTTGCACCTGGTTATCAGCAGGGACAAAAAGGGTAAATGGGTAAGGGTTGACGGCACCGAACCTTACTTTTCGGGATGGGTTGAAGAACTTGCCGAACAAGTGGCCAAAGCCAAACAATTATAAGTTTATGGAAAAACGCGAATTAGGGGAGTCGGGCATTAAGGTTTATCCTTTTTGCTTTGGCGGAAATGTTTTTGGCTGGACCGCTGATGAGAAAACATCATTTGAACTGCTTGACGAACTGGTTGATACCGGCTTCGATTTTATCGATACCGCTGATGTTTATTCAAGTTGGGTCGCCGGGAATAAAGGGGGCGAGTCGGAAACCATAATTGGCAACTGGCTGAAGAGATCGGGCAAACGGGATAAAGTAGTTATAGCTACCAAAGTAGGAAAGCCCATGGGGCAGGATAAAAAGGGCCTGTCGAAAGCCTATATTACAAAAGCGGTTGAGGACTCGCTTAAACGGCTGCAAACTGATTGTATCGATCTGTATCAATCGCACGACGATGATAAAGAAACTCCGTTGGCCGAAACCCTTGACGCATTTACGGGCCTCATCAGGCAAGGCAAAGTGCGGGCCATAGGTGCATCTAACTACAGCGGCGCCCGGCTTGCCGAAGCATTGCAGACGAGCAAAACCAATGGATTTGCCCGGTACGAAACCTTGCAGCCCGAATATAACCTGTACAGCCGCGAGGGATATGAAAAAGACCTTGAGCCTGTTTGCCTTAAAAATAACATCGGCGTAATTACCTACTATTCATTGGCAAGCGGCTTTCTTACCGGCAAATACCGCTCGCAAGCCGATCTGAGTAAAAGTCAGCGTGGTGGCGGCATAAAAAAATTCATGAACGAACGCGGGATGCGTATTCTTGATGCTTTAGATAATGTTGCCGCGGAATATAACTCCGCTCCTGCTGCCATCGCGTTAGCCTGGCTTATCAAAAGGCCCGGGGTTGTTGCCCCAATAGCCAGCGCCACCAGTATCGGGCAATTAAATCAAATAACCGCCGCCGCTGCTATCCGCCTGAGTCATGACGCCGTTGATCTGTTGGATACTGCCAGCTCCTGTTAACAACAAAAGCCGCCTGCTTGCGCACGGCGGCCTTTTCATTTATATATATTGGGGAAATTAATTAGAATCTTCCCGGCCTGTGGCCGTCGCGGTCGTGCCTGTCGTTACCATTATTACCGTGGTTATAGTTTTGCGCAAAATGCTCGTCGCGCCTGCTGTCGCGTCCATGATTATCAAAACGGTCATGATTATCAAAACGGTCATGGTTATCAAAGTGGTTACGGTTATCAAATCTCCGGCCGTTGAACCTGTTTGCATTTGCACCATTATTGTAATGATATGCGTCGCCATAACCACGGGCATATACACGTTCGTTCCACCTGCCGTTAAAGGCCACGCCATTGTAGTGGTTCCTGTAATATTCGGCATGCAGGTATGGGCGTGGTGCACGTACTTCGTACCTGCGGGCATATCTCCAGTCAAAGTCGCGGTAAGCGCCTGGCAAATACGCTGCGGTTATCCAGCGGCCACCATCGTTATAGTAATAACATTCATCGTTTACGCTATAGTAGGCATCTACGTCGGGCAGGTAATAATAATCCTCATCGCCGTCGTAATTTACCGGCTCGCTGTATACAACCGGCTCGCGGTGTGCAACTACTACCCTATCCTGAACATATACCGGCCTTGGGCTAAAATTAATACCTACACGTAACCTAACCTGTGCACTTGCTGCGTTATAAAATAAACCGCTTAATGCTATTGCTGATAATATTGCTAACTTTTTCATAATATTAAAATTTATATAGTTAGGACTATACCCGGCTGAAAAGGTTTAATATTTCGTTATAATACTTCTGCAGCACAGCTATAAGTAAAATATAATTTTTAATAGTATATATTTACCAGAATTTAATTTTCATGAAGATGAATTATAAATGAAAAAATCTTCCCCGTAAAACCTGTATCGCCGATCCCTTTGTTAAAAAAAATAAAACCTCTGGCGCCCTGCGATGGTCTTAATAAACAGGCATTATGTTATTGTATTGATACAAAGCCCATTTCCTAAATTGATAAATAATCAGCTAAATTTGATATCAAATAAGCATACTATTATGAAGAGAAAAACACTGGGAACCATCCTGCTGCCCGTACTGGCTGTTGCCGGGCTGGTATCCATCGTCGCTCTTAAGAACGACATCAAAAAACATAACAATTTTAACACGCCGGAGGCTGACAATGCCGGGCTGACGGTTCCCGCCGGATTCAGTGCGGCAATTATCGCCGATAACCTTGGCGGTGTACGGCATATCGCTGTTACGCCTCAGAACGAGATCTATGCAAAGCTGCGGGGGCTCGAAAAAGGCAAAGGAATTTTGCTGCTTCATCAAAATGGCAACAAGGCCGAAGTGAAGATGGCTTTCGGTAATTTTGCCGGCACCGGCATCGCTGTCAAAAGCGGGTACCTGTATGCGTCGTCGGACGAGGAGGTGTTCCGCTTTAAGCTGAACGCCAAAAACGAGGTAATAGACCCCAGTAAACCTGAAAAGATAGTGACCGGCCTTTTAAGTCGCGGTGAACATGAAGCCAAGGCCATCACCCTGGATAATGCCGGGCACCTGTATGTTAACATCGGCGCTTACTCCAACGCCTGCCAGGTAAAGGACCGTACAAAAGGTTCGCCGGGTCAAAAAGGCTGCCCTATTTTGGATTCGGCCGGTGGTATATGGCAGTTCAGCGCAAGTAAGCTTAACCAGCATTATGGCGACGGCGTGCGCTATGCTACCGGCTTAAGAAATGTGGTGGGGCTTGATTGGAACACGCAGGACAACCAATTATTTGTAATGCAGCACGGCCGCGACCAGCTGAACGATATGTTCCCGCAATATTACACCGCTAAACAAAATGCCGTATTACCCGCCGAATGCATGTACGCCATTAAAAAGGGCGACAACGCGGGCTGGCCTTATATGTACTACGACTGGCAAACACACAAAAAAATGCTGATGCCGGAATATGGCGGCGATGGCAAAAAGACAGGTGGCGAAAATGCCATTAACCCAGCGGCGGCCTACCCGGGCCACCTGGCCCCTAACGGCCTGCTGTTTTATACCGGCAACCAATTCCCGGCGAAATATAAGAATGGCGCCTTTATCGCCTTCCACGGGTCGTGGAACCGGGCACCGGAACCACAGGAAGGTTATTACGTAGTTTTCCAGCCGTTTGCTAATGGCAAACCGTCGGGCAAATGGGAAGTATTTGCTGACGGTTTTGCCGGCTCGGCTGCCGATAAAGCCAAAGGCAGTGCCGTACACCGTCCGTGCGGCCTGGCACAGGGCCCGGATGGGTCACTGTATGTTAGTGATGATAGCAAGGGTACTATTTATAAGATCACTTATAAGAAGTAAGTGACGCAGACTTCCGAAGCTCCTGAAAATTTTAAAGCAAAGGCCCCGAAAATCCGGGGCCTTCTTAGTTGGATAGCTCGTAGTTGAATTTCGCCGAGCGGCTTTTCTTCGCCTTTACCCGCCCTATACATTCTTCAGCGGTATCTCTTTCATTTTTGCTCAGCGCATGCAAATAAGCTTCGTGATAGCTTTCGATAGCACTATCCCAATTCATTTGCTTTTCAGCATACAAACCCGACAGGTAATGGATATAGGCCACATCCACTCCGGCCACTCCCAACGCCTTCTCGCTTACCAATTGTACCAGCTTTCCCATTTTCAGAAAAACAAGCAGGTGCAGGTAATCCGCATAAACATCGGGGAACGATGGTTCCAGTTCGGCACAGGTTTTAAAATGATAACCTGCCGCCTGGTAATCCTTTACCTCGTAATAATGCAATTTACCCAATTGGTAATGTGCACGGGCGTAAAATGGGTCGGCAGCTACAATTTCGTTCAGTAACCGTAACGCTTTTTTATTGTAGCCATACCCCAGCTTATCAACGGCCTGCAAATATTTCTCTTCTATAGTCAAATAAATGTCCATAACAATAATTCAAATACCCATTAAAGGGTTCAGTAAAACAACAACTTAATTTTTGGATGGTGCAGCCTGTCGCTACACCGGGAAGCAGAAGGATTTTGATAATGCACGGCCCTTCCGCTGCAAGCCCGCGGGCTGCATCAGGTTATTTTGGCGGAAGTGTTTAAGACGTAGCATTTTAATATCTTTTTTGCAAAGATATTAAATCTGTTTGATTCTTTAAAACAAGGTTTTAGATAGTATCCGCGGGCCTATCTTCATCCCAATCCCGTTCAGCGTCCTCCTTGCTTTCGATAACATAGTTGTCCATCAGTTCATCTTCGGTTACCAGGATATTAAAATCGTCAAACCTGGCGCCATCCTGGTACGGATATACGGTGTAGCCTCTTTTATCGGGATCGTAGCTGCCCACTTCGAAAAGTTCCTCCTGCTCTTTACCCTTTATAACAGCGCCTTCAACCAGCTGGTAGGCGTCGAGTATAGGTTGAAAATTGTTTTTCATACGCTAATAACAATTCAGATCTATCAAGTTTTAAAAACTTAGTGAATTTTTGAATTTTGGTTAAAAATTCACCCAAACCAGTCAAACAGGTCGCTTTGCTTTAAATCAGACTTTTTCTTATCTTTCAGATCGTGCAATATTTTGCCCTCGCCCATCTGGATTATACGGTTACCATAATTGAAAGCATCTTTAAGGTTGTGAGTTACCAGGATGGCTGTCAGCTTAAAATCAACAACTAGCTTATCAGCTGTCCTCATCACGATATCGGCAGATCTTGGATCAAGCGCGGCGGTGGGCTCATCCAATAATAATACTTTACAGGTATCCATCACGCTCATTAGCAGCGTAAGTGCCTGGCGCTGCCCGCCGGATAGCGTGCCCATTAACTGATCTGTCTTATTTTCCAATCCCATACCCAGGGTGCCGATCTTATCTTTTACCTGTTTTTTGAATTGATCGTTAATGCCAATTGACAACCCCTTAGCTTTGGTACGAATAGCCGCCAGCCGGAAATTATCCAGGATACTCAGATCAGGTGCTGTGCCGCTCAAAGGATTTTGAAAAACGCGCGCTATCCATTGGCTGCGGCGGTAATCGGCCAACTTGGTTACATCATTCCCTTCGATAAGAATTGTGCCCGAACTCGGCAACACGCTGCCGGCTATCAGGTTGAGCATTGTTGTTTTTCCGGAACCATTGGCGCCGACGATCACCAGGAATTCCTGTTCTGCTATTTCCAGGTCGACGCCGTTTATGGCATTGACCTGGTTGGCCTTGCCCCTGTTATAAACTTTATGAACTCCCTTTATCTCGATCATGCCGAACTTTTAAATGATAAACGCGGCAGACTGACGATGAGCAGTACAAATGCGGCAGTAACCAGTTTGAGCAATATCGGGTCGACACCGATACTGAGTGTAATGGCCAAAACACACTGGAAGATAACCGCCCCTAACAAAACCAGCAGCAAACTGAACCATACAGATGTGATGCCGAGGCAATTGATAAATGACTCGGCAATAATGACCGAACCGAGGCCTACGATAACGATGCCAATACCCATGTTAATATCCGCAAAACCCTGGAATTGGGTCATCAGGAAGCCGCTTAACGCTGTTAGCGCATTGGCAAGCGCCAACCCGGTGATCTTCATCCGGTCGGTATTTACACCCAACGCGCGCACCATCGATTCGCTGTTGCCGGTGGCTCTCATGGCGATGCCAAAATCGGTTTTTAACAGGTAACCTATCAATAAGGTAATAAGGGCAACAACTGCCGCCAGCGTCCAAAAAACATTGTGATTAAAGTCTGCCGAAATATTGATAAATGAAAATATCGATGCGGTATTGATCAGCGGAATATTAGACCGCCCCATCAGGGTCAGGTTCACCGAATATAAGGCCGTCATCACCAAAATACCTGCCAGCAAAGCATTTATCTTCAATTTGGTATGGATTAACCCGGTTAATGCACCGGCAACAGCCCCAGCTGCAACTACCACCGGCAATACCACAAAAACCGGTTGGTGCAACACGAGCAATTTAGCTGTTATGGCGCCGCCTAAAGTGTAACTGCCATCGGTAGTGATATCCGGGATATTAAATATCTTCATGGAGATATAAATACCCAGCGCTATGGCCGAAAGGCAGAGCCCCTGTAACAACGCGGTCAGGTAAAAGTCCATTATTTTACAGCTTCAAAATTTAGGGGCACGGTGATATTATATTTTTTTGCCGCTTCCGGGTTATAAACGCGCTTGCGTACTTTTACCATTTCCCATTTCAACCCATCGGTTTTATGGGTCTTCAAAAATTGGGCCGCCTGTTCACCGGCCTGGTAACCCCATTGGTAAATATCGGCGCCAAAGGCGGCCACTGCACCCCGCTTAACCAAACCCGCCTCACTGGTAAAAATAGGAACGTTTGCCTGGTTGCAGCTTTTCAATATCGTTTCGAACGAAGCAAATACCGTATTATCCGGGTTGGCAAAAAAAGCATCAATGTTTTTGCTGAGCAGTGATTTGGTCACCAATTGCGCGTCGGCCGAGGAGTTAAGCGGGAGCGCAATCAGGGTAACATTTGCCTTATTCGCCAGCGATTTGATGCGGTTCATGGCATCTGCCGACTGCGGCTCCGACTGATTATAGATCATACCGATAACCAGCTTACCGCCTTTCGGCTTTAAAAGTTTGGGAATGATATTGAAAGAAGTATCGATATAATACAGTTCTTCCACCGCGCCAAACAGGTTTCCGGGCGCCTCGCCCGTTGAACTAATCACGTTCATCCTTTCAGGAGTTGGCGATACCATGGCGAAAATGGGGATGGTTTTTGTTTTTTGCAGCGCCGAAACCGTCGACAACGTAGTACAGGTACCCATCAGGTCTACTTTCTCTGATACAAATTGATTTACTATCTGGGTTAATGTTGGAATATCGCCCTGGGCGTTTCTGTATTCTATTTTCACCGTGTGCTGGTCCTCGCTGAAACCGCTCTTTTTCAAAGCATCTGTAAATCCGTCACGCGCTTGCGCTATGGTGGCATCCTCAAACGCGTCCACAAATCCGACAACGGGCACATCGCTCTTTTTCGAATTACAGGATAAAAAAAGGCTGAGTATAAAAACTAAGGGCAGGTATTTTAAGAGCTTCATCAGGCTAAATTAAATAAAGAGGCGGAAACGTGAAAGGATAAAGGTAAAAGGCGCTATCACACGATGAAAATCACTGCAATGTTTACAGCGGGCTGATAAACCAGAAAAGGCCGCCCTGGGGCAGCCTCGTCATCTTTTGATAAGGAGTTGTTACATTCCGCCGGCCATCACGTATTGCAGCATCATGCTTATCTTCCCGTCTTTATTAAATCCCCAAACCTCCTGTACACTTTGCTTTACGTTTTTGCCATTCATCACAAATTCTTCGGTGCCCCATATACACACCACATTTTCATTATGGTCGGTGCTTTTCAGGCTCACCCAGGCATCCACGGTTACTTTTAGTTTACTAATGCCTTTACGATGTTCCTTAACAGCTTTCAGGTTTTCCGCCTTCCCTTTCAACGTCTTGCCGTCAGCCATGGTCATAGATACCGTGTCTGCAAACCATGCCAGGTGTTTGTCAAGCGTATTGTTTTCATAGTCTTTCCACAAGGCTAATACCTTGTTGGCATGCGCCTGGTCGGCGATGACAAATTTAGAAGAGTAAGAGGCCTTGTAAGGTGCCGTTTGCGCTTGGCATAATCCGGCACAGAAAACACCCAGCAGGGCGATCAGGATTAACTTTTTCATTTTGAGTAATTTTGGGTTTACAACAGTTTTGTTACATTAAATATATGTTATAAATAGCTAATAATCAAAATATTAAATTATATATTTTTTCAATGCAGGTCAAATCTTGCCTGATTACTTTTAAATGATGTTTTAAAAATGCCGGTTCATTTATATTTTATTTACTTTAGCCCGAAATGATATCTATTAATTCAAAACTGCCCCAGGCAGGAACTACTATTTTTACCGTGATGTCGGCGCTGGCTAATGAGGTTGGGGCGATCAATCTTTCCCAGGGATTCCCTGATTATGAGACCTCGCCCAAACTGATCGAACTGGTGAACCGGGCCATGCAAAGCGGCTCTAATCAATATGCGCCCATGGCGGGCTATATGCCATTGCGCGAAGAAATAAGCCGCAAAACCGAGAAGTTATACAGCGCCTATTATAACCCTGATACCGAGATCACCATTACCGCAGGCGGCACCCAGGCCATATACACAGCCATCGCTACTGTTATTAATCCCAACGACGAGGTCATCATCTTCGAGCCTGCTTTCGATTGTTATGCCCCTGCTATTAAAGTTGCCGGCGGTATTGTGAAAGCTTTGGAACTGGAGCCACCCGATTACCGCATTCGTTGGGATATGGTAAAACGGCTGGTGAACAGCCGGACCAAAATGATCATCCTGAATTCGCCGCACAATCCTACCGCCACCATTCTTCATAAGGAAGATATAGACGCGCTGACGGCTATCGTAAAAAACCGCGATATTTTTATTTTGAGCGATGAAGTGTATGAACACCTGATCTATGACGGTGAAGTTCACCACAGTATGGCCAGGTATCCCGAGCTTAGGGAGCGAAGTTTCGTGGTAGCGTCTTTCGGCAAGCCATTTCATGCAACCGGCTGGAAAATAGGTTATTGCATGGCCCCTGCCGCATTGACGAGCGAATTCCGCAAGATACACCAGTTCCTGGTTTTTGCTGTTAACGCACCCATGCAGGCTGGCATTGCCGAATATTTAAAAAATGAAAGTCATTACCTGGAACTGCCCGGCTTTTTCCAGCAAAAACGGGATCATTTCCGCAAGGGGCTTGAAAGCACCCGTTTTGAGCTATTGCCTTGTGCCGGATCATACTTCCAATCGGTTAAATATGAACGTATTACCGATGAAAAAGACGCCGACTTTGCTTTGCGTTTAACAAGGGATTTTGGCGTGGCCGTTATACCGGTTTCAGCGTTTTACGGCAGAGGTACCGACCATCATGTTTTGAGATTTTGTTTTGCCAAAAGGCAAGAAACTTTAGATAATGCCGTTGAAAGATTGATAAAAGTGTAACTTTGAGTATTGTTTTTTTAACCATAAGTAAACCCTAATAGCGTATGGAAAACCTTAAGGTCAGCCTCTTCCAGGGATATTTGTTTTGGGAAAATATCGATAAAAATCTGCAAAATATTGGTTTGAGGCTGAACGGCGGAATACGCGAAAAGACGGATCTGATCATTCTTCCTGAGATGTTCAGTACAGGGTTTACCATGAACGCGGCGCCGCTTGCCGAGCCGATGAACGGCAAAACAATGCATTGGATGCACAAAATTGCCAAGCAATTTGACTGCGTGGTTACCGGCAGCATTATTATTACCGAAGGGGGTAAATGCTATAACAGGCTGATATGGATGAATGCGGATGGTACCTATAATTATTATGACAAACGACACCTGTTTACTTTAGCCAAAGAACATCAAACTTACACGGCCGGTAAAAAGAAACTGATAGTGGAATTAAAAGGCTGGAGAATTTGCCCCGTTATCTGTTACGATCTCCGCTTCCCGGTTTGGCTGCGCAATGTGAATGCCGCTTATGACCTGCTAATTGTTGTAGCTAACTGGCCCGAACGGAGGGCACTGCACTGGCGCACCCTGATACCTGCCCGGGCAGTAGAGAACCAGGCTTATGTGATTGGCCTGAACCGCGTAGGACACGACGGTAACGAGATATATCATTCAGGAGACTCGACCTGTATAAGCCCAAATGGTAACGTAGTTTACTACAAACGCGACGAAGAGGATGTGTACACATTTACCATTATGGCCGATGAAGTTGAAAAAACGCGGCGCTCTCTTCCCTTCCTGAAAGATGCTGACACTTTTCATATCGACGATTAAGCCGAAATTTCAGGGCAACTGCATTTTTATTTATTTTTAGCGTTTATCTGCTTTAATTTGCAGCGGCTAAAAAATTCAACTATCCACCTTCGCTAATGAGAATTTCAAATCGTATCCCATTCCTCCTGCTTTTAATACTGTGTTCCTATTCTGTCGCTTCGGGCCAGAAGAAGAAAATTAACGACTATGCCAAATTAGTAGATCCGTTTATCGGTACCGGCGGACACGGGCATACCTATCCCGGAGCTGTCGTTCCATTCGGCATGGTACAGTTGAGCCCCGATACAAGGCTTACGGGCTGGGATGGTTGTTCAGGTTATTATTTTACGGATACGGTTGTTTACGGCTTTTCGCATACCCATTTGAGTGGTACCGGAATAGCCGACTACTGCGACATCCTGTTTATGCCTACAACCGGCGAGCCAAAATTTAAAAACACCGATTACATGTCGGGCTTTAACAAGAAGAATGAAAGTGCCTCACCCGGTTATTACAAAACCAAATTAGACAAATATAATATAGGCGTCGAACTGACGGCAACCAAACGTGTTGGCGTGCACCGCTACGATTATCCCCGCACTTCGCAGGCAAATATCATTATCGACCTGCAGCACCGGGATGAGGTGCTCGATTCCTGGATCGAGGTGGTGAACGATCATGAGATCAGGGGCTTTCGCCGCTCCAAATCATGGGCTAAAGACCAGTACGTTTATTTCTATGCCAAATTTTCCAAACCTTTTAAAACTTACGGAATAGCCCTTAATGATCAACTGCAGCAGGGAGAGAAAAAAGTTCAGGGTAAAAACGTGAAGATGTATATCCAGTTTGATAACCCCGGTGAGGTGGTATCAAAAGTGGGTATCTCGTCGGTAAGTGCCGAAGGGGCCTTAAATAACCTGGATACCGAAGTGCCTGATTTCGATTTCAAAAAAGTGGAAAAACAAGCAAGGGCCGACTGGAACAACGAACTAAACAAGATACAAGTTGAGGGTGGCGCGCCGCCAGTGTCGTCACAGCCGCGCAGCACACAAGGTCCTCCCGGGTACGACCGCCCTCAGCAAAAAAATCAAGCAAAAGCAGTTGACCAAAGCAAGGTCAAACAAACAATATTTTACACTGCGTTATACCACTGCATGTCGGCGCCAAATATTTACAGTGACGTTGACGGGCAGTACCGCGGCCTCGACCAAAAAATACATAAGGCTGATGGCTTTGATTATTACACCGTCTTTTCGTTATGGGATACCTTCCGGGCGGAAGATCCTTTATTTACCATCATCGACAGGAAACGAACGCTCGATTTCATTAAAAGCTTCCTGGCAATGTACGAGCAGGGTGGCTTGCTGCCAATATGGCCGCTGGGGTCGGATGAAACTTATTGTATGGTTGGCAACCACTCCATCCCGGTTATTGTTGATGCCTACGCCAAGGGTATCCGGGGTTTTGATGCCGAAGAGGCCTTTACCGCCATGAAAGCGGCCGTGAACCGTAACCAGTTCGGGTTGGACAGCTACCGTAAGCACGGCGCCGTGTTAGCCGACGATGAGCACGAATCCGTATCAAAAACGCTGGATTATGCTTACGATGATTGGTGTATAGCTCAGATGGCCAAAATGCTGAATAAGCCACAAGATTATGCCGAATTCATCAAACGTGCCCAATACTGGAAGAATATTATAAACGATCAGAATGGTTTCGCCCAGGCCAGGGTAAACGGTGGCTGGTTTGTCCCGTTTGAACCTACTGAGATCAATAATAATTATACTGAAGGCAACGGATGGCAATATTCGTTCCTTGTGCCGCAGGATGTTGAAGGTTTAATAAAACGCATGGGGGGCCGCGATAAGTTTGAGGAGAAACTGGATGAACTATTTACCACGAACGCTAAATTAAGCGGCAAAGACCAACCCGACGTATCGGGCCTGATCGGGCAGTACGCGCACGGCAACGAACCGAGTCACCACATAGCCTACCTGTTCAATTTCACTAATTCACCCTTTAAAACACAGTCTTATATCAACAGGATATTGAAGGATGAGTATAGCGCCCAGCCCGATGGTTTATCCGGCAACGAAGATTGCGGGCAAATGTCGGCGTGGTATGTGATGAGTTCATTAGGATTGTACACCATTCAGCCGGGTCAAACGCAATACCAGGTAGGCCTGCCGCAGTTTGATAAAATAACGATCTGGCTCGAAAATGGCAAAAAGTTCACCATAACCAATTCGGGCACGGGGGTAAGTTTCCAAAACATCTACCTGCAGGGAATGACGTTCAACAATAGCCCATATAATAAACTTTATGTTGAAGATAAGGACATACAAAGTGGTGGCACCTGGGATGTGTACACCGGCCGCCTTGCCAATAAACTATTCATGCAAGACCTGGTAAAACCGGTTTCGGCAATTACTGACAGCCTCATCGTATCAAATCCTTACTTTTCAAATTCATCGCCGAGCTTTAAGAAACCTTTTGACCTGGAGATCAAATCGGCTGATGCAGATGCCAAAATTTACTATACACTGGATGGGTCGGTGCCCACCGCTAATTCAACGCTTTACAGCAAACCGATCAACATATCAGCCAACACCACGGTGAAAGCCATTGCAATTAAAAATGGGAAGCCGAGCTTTGTAGATGAAGGCACGTTCGTGAAAATACGGGACGATATCAAATTAAAACTGCTTACCAAATATTTGCCCAACTATCCGGCCGAAGGCGATGAAAGTCTTATCAACGGCTTGCATGGTACCGCAAACTGGCGTACAGGCCACTGGCAGGGGTACCAGGGCAGCGATTTGGAAGCTGTGATAGACATGGGACAGGTGAAGCCTATCAAGTCAGTAAGCCTTGGCACTTTGCAGGATAGCGGATCGTGGATCGTATTTCCGAAACAGGTGGAATATTATACTTCGGATGACGGTGTCAATTACAAACTGGCAGCTACCGTAAATACTAAGGTTGATATTAAGGACCTCAAAGCTCAAACCCAAAACTTTACTGCCGACCTGGATCTGAGTGCCCGGTATGTTAAAGTAATAGCCAGGCAATATGGCCCCCTACCCGACTGGCACGAGAGCAAGGGCCAGCCTTCATATATTTTTGCGGATGAAATAACCATCGAATAAGGCTTGTATAAGTAAGATAATTAGTTATATTTAGTCATTTAATTAAACAACCTAAATAACTAATTATCAGATGGAACCAAATAACAACATTTCGACACCGGATGATGGAAAAACCGTGGGCATCATCAGTTACTTAACCATTGTGGGATGGCTTATTGCCTACTTTGCCATGCATAATGAAAAAAAGACAGAACAGGGAAGTTACCAGCTAAGGCAAACCCTGCTTTTCTACATTGTTTCAATAGGGTTTTTTGTGATCTGGCGGGTAGTTATTGTCGCACTACTCTTTTCGTCACTAGCCATGCTGGCGCTTGCCGGAACAATTATCTGGATCGTTGATATCGGGTTTTTCGTTCTTTGGCTTTTAGGATTCATAGGCGCAGTTAACGGGCAAAAGAAACCCATACCGTTAATCGGCGATATGGCGCAAACCATGTTCCCCGGAATTTGATCCTATACAGTTATAATACCGGTATATTTAGCAAAGGCAATACTGATCTGTTTGAATAGAGGTAAAATTACGGTACCTCTATTCTTTTTCCAGCGTTTGCTTTATCGACTGCAGTTTTTTCAACTCCTCGCCGGGCAGAACGGGATATTTCAATTTCAGGTTTGTCAATATATCCAGTATCGTGGTTGATATGGCTATCCGGGTAAACCATTTTTTATCGGCAGGAATGACGTACCATGGATTTTCCGGCGTGGCGGTTTCTTTGATAGCCATTTCATAAGCATCCATGTATTGATCCCAATATTTACGTTCCTCTACATCTGCCGTCGAAAATTTCCAATTCTTAGCCGGATCGTCGATCCGCTCAAGAAATCGTTTCTTTTGCTCCGCTTTCGAAACATGTAAGAAGAACTTGACGATTATTGTCCCGTTACGATGCAGGTGTTTTTCAAAATCTCGTATACTCTCATACCTGTTTTTCCAAAAATCCTTGCCCATCTTTTCTAAACTATTGCTGCCTGGCAGGTTTTCTTTCGCAAGCAATTCGGGGTGTACCTTGGTAACCAGTACATTTTCGTAATGCGACCGGTTAAATATCCCTATTCTGCCGCGTTCGGGTAAGGCAACATAATGCCGCCACAAAAAGTCATGATCATACTCGGTTATGCTCGGTTGTTTAAAGCTGTAAACCTGGCAACCCTGTGGGTTAAGGCCCGACATGGTGTGTTTAATAGCGCTGTCCTTACCCGCAGCATCCATGGCCTGGAAAATGATCAGTAAAGCATAACGGTTTGAAGCATACAGTTCCGTCTCCGCTTCAGCGGTCTGCTTTATCAGGGTGCTGAGTATCGTTTCGGCATCACCCTTTTTATAATCCGGCGCATACGCGGTGTCAAAGTCCTGAATCGAGAATTTTTTATCACCTGTGATCCTGAACCTGTCAGTAAGATTTCTCATAAAAAATGCTTTAGGCTAAGTTAACTTAAAATTTAACGCTTAATGTTCCGTTACTTATATTTGCCGTCCGTGCTATGATTTAGCGGCTTAAATTCACATCTTTACCAAATGTTCCGGGAAATAAAAAACAGGTTTCTTCGCTATACTGTTATCTTAATCTACTCCATCATCATATTTTTCTGCGCTATCGAGCTAAATTTTCTTTGGCTGTTCGGTTATTCGCCAACCATGGATGATATCAAAAATCCAACCATGTCGGTTGTGTCCGAGGTCTATTATTCCGACGGAAAGCTCATAGGCAGATATTATAAGGAAAACCGCTCCCCTGTTGAGTTCAATAAAATATCCCCCGACCTGATCCATGCTCTTGTCGCTACAGAAGATGTACGCTTTTATAATCACAGCGGTGTCGACTTCTACGGATTTTTAACCAGTATGCTTTCCACAGCCAAAGGCGACAGGCGTGGCGGAAGTACCATTACACAGCAGTTGGCCAAAAACCTGTTCGAGACACGTAAAAAGAAATCGCAGGGCATTATAAAACACGTACCTTTTATCAGAACACTTGTTTTTAAATGCAAAGAGTGGCTCACAGCGTTGGAGATAGAGCACGTTTATAACAAGCAGCAAATACTCACGCTTTATTTTAATACGGTCCCTTTTGGTAATAATTCATTCGGTATCAAGGCGGCGTCATTAAAATATTTCGATAAAAGCCCCGATTCCATTTCCCAGAGCCAGTCGGCCATGCTCATCGGTATGCTGAAGGCCACTTCTACCTATAATCCTATCCGCAATCCTGAAAGAAGCACTGAGCGGCGCAATACGGTGCTTGCGCAAATGCAGAAATATGGATATATCGCTAAAACCCAATATGATGAAGACATTGCCCAGCCGTTAAACCTCGACCTTAGCTATGTGGAGGATGAGTCGGCCGGCGATTCCTACCTTCGAGAAGCTGTCGAAAAATGGCTGGACAAATGGTGCAAGGAAAAGGGCTACAACCTGTACGAGGACGGCCTGAAAATATACACTACCATTGATTCGCGCCTGCAGCAATATGCCGAAGAAGCGGTTGCGGAAAAAATGAAAATGCTGCAAAAGCGGTTCTATAATCTTTGGGGAAACAAGACGCCCTGGCGCGATCTGAGCGGCAATATTATTACCGATTTTATATTAAAAAATGAGCAGCGCCTGCCGATATACAGGCTGCTTGATAAAAAATATCACGGGGATACCACGCAGATAAAGCAGTATTTTGAGAAGAAGAAAAAGATGCGGATATTTTCGTGGAACGGCGACAGGGACACGGTGTTTTCCACCGTCGACTCTATAAAATACTATGCTAAGATACTTAATACCGGTATGATGACCATCGAGCCATCGTCGGGGAAAATAAAGGTTTGGGTTGGCGGCATCGATCACCGCTTTTTCAATTACGACCACGTAAATCAGTCCAAACGCCAGGCGGGCTCCACATTCAAACCGTTTGCCTATGTAACCGCGCTTGATAACGGCTTTACGCCATGCGATAAATTTACCGACCGGCCGGTGTCCATCAAGTTTGTTGATAACGGCAAGCCTGATGTATGGGAACCGCAAAATGCCGATTTCCATTTCAGTTATATGGATATGTCGCTGCGATGGGCGATGGGGAAATCGGTTAATTCAATAACAGCCCAGGTTACTGAAAAAGTTGGCTGGGATAAAGTGGTGGACTATGCCCATAAATGCGGCATCGAAAGCCCTTTAAAATCGGTACCGTCTGTTTCATTAGGAACAAATGATGTTTCGGTATATGAAATGGTAAGAGCTTACAGCACTTTCCTGAATAAAGGTGAGCGCATCGATCCTATCCTGGTAAGTAAAGTTGTCGACCAGGACGGAGATGTAGTTGCGGAATTCACCTCAAAAAAAGAACGGGTATTGAGCGAAGAAACTGCGTGGCTGATGCTTTATATGTTCAGGGGAGGTATGGATGAACCCGGTGGTACTTCGCAGGCTTTATGGGAGTATCCCGGCCTGTGGAAAAAGAACAATAACCAGATCGGCGGCAAAACAGGTACCTCGTCCAAATATGTCGACGGCTGGTATATGGGTATTACCAAAGACCTTGTAACCGGGGTTTGGGTAGGCTGCGACGATCGCAGCGTTCATTTTACAAGTTCCGAGACAGGTGAAGGCTCGCACACGGCACTGCCTATCTTTGGCAGGTTTATGGAAAAAGTTTATGCCGACCCAAAATCTGGTTATACTCCTGGTCCGTTTCCAAAACCCTGGGTTAAGATCACCAAACAGTATGATTGCCCGTCGCCTCATATAGAAACAGATACCTTAACAGTTGACAGCCTGGATATGCCGCTGGATACTTTACAAACTCCGCAGGTAAAAGAGGAAGCCCCGGAAAACAAACAGCCACCTGAACAACAAAACAGGTAATCGGAGAGGTCTTTTAATTGTTAAATTTGGGTTGTTGATAATAATTTTCAGGTTTGAACTGTTATATTACGACGGTAAAACTGAAATTCAAATTTAGTCCGTACGCCTTTTTCTGATCATGAATAAACTTTACGCAAACTTACTGTTGAACAAGCGATATTTTATCATTTTATGCTGCCTCATCGGCTCCCTGCTTTTTAGTGTTAACGCGAATGCTCAGTATTTCGGCCAGAATAAGGTGCGTTACAAAAACCTCAAGTTCAAAGTTTACCATACCCCGCACTTCGATATTTATTACTATTTAAAGAACGACAGCCTGATCAAACGGTTTGCGCAGGAAAGTGAATTGTGGTACACCATACATCAGCAGGTATTTCGGGACACTTTCAGAAAAGCCAACCCGATCATTCTTTATGCCGATCATCCCGATTTTCAGCAGACAACTGCAATTGATGGCGATATTGGCGTGGGTACCGGCGGTGTTACCGAAGGTTTAAAAAATCGCGTGGTTATGCCGATCATGGAAACCAACCAAACAACACGGCACGTTATCGGGCACGAATTGGTGCACGCCTTCCAATACCATGCTTTGCTCGGCCACGACTCATCGAATTATGAAAACCTGGCAAATTTGCCCCTGTGGATGATAGAAGGTATGGCCGAATATCTTTCGCTTGGCAAGAAGGACGCCTTTACGGCCATGTGGATGAGGGATGCCTACCTCAATAAAAATATACCCACTATCCGCGACCTGACCGAAACCAATAAATATTTTCCTTACCGCTATGGCGAGGCGTTCTGGTCGTTTATCGGCTCGACTTACGGTGATACGGTCATCGTTCCGTTCTTTAAGAACACGGCCCGTTTTGGGCTTGAATATGGGATACGGCGGACGTTCGGCTATGACGATAAAACGCTTTCGAACCTCTGGAAAAATTCCATCGAAACCACTTACAAGCCATTTTTAAAAGATACAACGCAGAAACCTGTCGGTAAACTCATCATCGACAATAAAAATTCGGGCGAACTTAATGTGGCCCCCGCTATAAGCCCGGACAGTAAGTATTTGGCATTTTTATCGGAAAAGGACCTGTTTACCATCGACCTTTATTTAGCTGACGCGCAAACAGGCCGCGTTATCCGGAGGCTCACAAGCAAGGTATCCAACACCCGCATCGACGAGTTTAATTTCATCGAGTCTGCCGGCGCCTGGTCACCGGATAGCAGGAAGTTTGCCTTTAGTATTTTCAGCCATGGGCGCAACCGGCTGCTGGTAGTAAGTGTGCCCGACGGCCGTGTACTGGATGACATTTCTATGGGGAAGGCCGAACAATTCAGTAACGTAACCTGGTCGCCCGATGGGTCTAATATCGTATTCCAGGGCCTGGCCGACGGGCAGGGCGATCTATATATGTATAATTTTGGTACCAAAAAGGTAACACAGCTTACCAACGATAAGTATTCGGATTATCAGCCATCCTATTCGCACGATGGGAAGAAAATAATATTTACCAGCGACCGCACCACTTACGACAAATCATTATCACAAACGATCACCTTTAACCTGGCAGAGCTCGATCTTGCAACCGGTAAAGTAACCGACATCATGGTATTTGACGGCGCCAACAACCTCGACCCACAATATTCAGCAGATGATAAGCAGGTTTATTTCCTGTCGAACAGGGATGGCTTCCGCAATATGTACCGGTATACTTTGGCTGACGGCAAAGTGGAACAAATGACCGACCTGTTTACCGGTATTTGTGGTATTACAGAATATTCGCCTGCGCTGAGCATATCCAACAGCGACGATATCGTTTACTCGTATTACAACAAGCAAAAATATTTCCTTTACAACGCAAAGGCTTCCGAGTTTACGCCGAAGGTGGTTAACGGCGAATCGACAAATTACGATGCCGCAATGCTTCCGCCAACACGTTCAGTTGGTGTCGATTTGATCAATTCCAACCTCAATAATTTCCTGGCTTACAAAAAAATTCCTGCCGATTCGATCAAATCAATGCCATACAAACCGCAATTCAAGTTGGATTATTTGGCAAGCAGTGGTGTAGGCGCCTCTGTCAGCCAGTTTGGCGCGGGTATTTCAAGTGGCGTGCAGGGCGTTTTCAGTGACATTTTGGGACGCAATCTGATCTATGCAGGGCTGGATGTAAACGGGCAGGTGTACGATTTTGGCGGGCAATTTATCTATATCAACCAGCAGGGGCGGTGGAACTGGGGTGGCGGTATATCGCATATCCCGTATCAGTTTGCCAACTATAGTATTATCTCGACCAATTACCAGGTTAACAGTACCACTTCGGTGCCTGCAATACAGGAACGTTATGACATCATCCGGATATTTTCCGACCAGGCAAATATTTTCACCTCCTACCCTTTCTCAAAACTGGCTCGTATCGAATTTGGGACCGGGCTGTCGCACTACTATTACCGTGTGGACAGATATAATAGCTTTTACCAGGTGGACAATGGCGGCAACATTACCGGTTACCTGGGCAGCGATCATCAGCATGTCCCCAATACCGAGTATAATGCCGACCCATCCAATGGTGCGCAACTGATACCATTCACCATATATAATGTAAGCACTGCGCTTATCGGCGATAATTCTTACTTTGGTGTGGCTTCGCCATTAAATGGTTTCCGTTACCGCGTACAGGCCGAATACGACTTTGGCACCTTCCATTTCTTCGCTCCTACTATCGACCTTCGGAAGTACATACGCGTCGCCCCCGTGACATTGGCGGGAAGGCTGTACGGTTATGGCCGCTTTGGAGGCCAGGATGGGTTATACCCTTTGTATCTTGGCTATCCGTTTTATATCCGCGGGTATGAGGCACAAACTTTTTACAACAGTAACAATAAAACGCCAACCAATAACTTTACTATCGATAACCTTTCCGGCGACCGGATAGCGCTGGCCAACTTCGAAGTTAGGTTGCCCTTTACAGGCCCCGAAAAGCTTTCAGCAATTAAATCGAAATTCTTCTTCAGCGAATTGAACTTTTTTGCGGATGCGGGCCTGGCCTGGAGCGCCGGCGACAAAATTGAGTTTAAAACCAACCCAACCCACTTGCGTGATGTGCCGGTACTTGACCGAAATGGCAACCCTGTTTTGGACAACACAACCGGTCAGCCGCTGACCAGCCCTGTTTATTCAAAGGTGCCTTCTTTAAGTTTTGGCGTTTCACTAAGGGTCAACCTGTTCGGTTACTTTATACTCGAACCTTACCTGGCATACCCGATAAATCGCACAGATATCAGCAAACCGGTATTCGGCTTAGGGTTTACACCTGGATGGTAAGCGTATGAAAAGTTTGTGGATCATTATAACGCTGCTTATTAATACTATTTTTGCGGTGGCCCAAAAGCCTGATTCAGCTGTTGCCAGGGCCGTAAAGACAAGGAATGTTGATGGCGTTGTAATGAGTTCTGCGAATGACCTGGTATCGAACATGATACTTTCACCCGAACTTTCAACGCTTTCAAATGCTATAAAGTCATCGGGGCTAACCGATACATTAAAATCGGGGACAATAACTTTCTTCGCTCCGGTTAATACTGCATTCGCAAAGCTTCAGGCAGGTATGCTTGATACACTACTGCTACCGGGCCATCAGGCGGAATTAATAAACCTGCTAAAAAATCATGCAGTATCCGGAAAGATATCCTCAAAGGATATTGAACGAGAAGTAAAAGCGGGTAATGGCAAAGCCAGTTTCACAACCTTATGTGGCGGAACAATAACCGCACGCATAAACGAAAACCGGAACATTGTGCTGACCGATGAGAACGGCAATCAAAGTATCGTAACCCGGCTTGATATTGAGCAAAGCAACGGCATGCTTTTTATAGTGAACGCCGTAATACTCCCGAAAGCTAAAGAATAAGACAAATCCATGGCAAACCATTGCCGCAACGCTTCCGTAATTTGTAGTATGAAAAGGATAGTATTATTGATTACTGTTTGCTGCACCATCATTACATTAGGTGCACAACATAGCAGCGCGCAATCAAAGAAAAGATCGGCGGCCGAATGGAAAAAAGTATTAACTCCGGATCAGTATGAAATACTGGTTGAAAAGGGAACGGAACCCGCTTATCACAACGCCTATTGGAACAATCACGAAAAAGGCGTTTATGTAAGCGCCGCTACAGGTGATGTTCTGTTCACTTCGGATGACAAGTATGACAGCCATACGGGCTGGCCAAGTTTTGTAAAATCCGTCGATCCATCTAAGATCGCTATCGTGCAGGACAACAGCTATGGCATGGTACGCGATGAAGTGATCGAGAAAAGCACCGGTTTGCACCTGGGCCATGTGTTTGACGACGGCCCGGCTAACCGGGGCGGTAAACGATATTGCATGAATTCAGGCGCATTAAAATTCATTAAAAAGTAACAAGCTTGCGCGCGGCACTGATAGATGGCCTTAACATTGGCCTGGTGCGGGCGCCGCTGTTCTCATAGTTCAATCCAATGGTCAGGTCAACCCAGTCAGGGTTTACAGACCTGATCATTTTCTCCTTCTGCGGGCGGGTAAATGTGCTCACAAATTTAAAACGCTCCATCGCCTGGTCTTCATTATTGATCTCCTCGAAATATACCAGCCTGTTTAGCTGTTGCGCGCTGTCGAAAAAAAGAGTAGGCATCTGGTGGTAAAATTGCAGGGTTTTTAGCAAGTCCGAGCACAATCCAACATGTAAATTATTCCGGTTTCTGTCAGTTATGATATAGATAAAACGTTTCATTTTTAAATAAAATTTGCTGGTTAAAAAACATTTACTAACTTTATGAGCATAAAATTACTAATAATTTTAGCAATTCCAAATTTTATGTCAATTATTTCATCAAATATTAAATTCCTGCGGAAACGAAAAGGCCTTACGCAACAGCAATTTGCTGACCAGATAGGCATTAAAAGATCATTGGTTGGCGCTTATGAAGAAGAGCGTGCCGAACCTAAATACGAATTGCTAAAAAACATAGCATCGTTTTTCGAGATCACCGTAGACGATTTTATTAATGAGACCATCAACGAGAAGTGGGCTCCAAAACCCAAAGGCGATCCTGCCAACTTGCGCATCCTTACCATTTCTGTCGACAAGGAGGACAACGAGAATATCGAAATGGTACCTTTAAAGGCCAGCGCAGGTTATTTGAATGGTTATGCTGATCCGGAATACGTATCGCAACTTCCCAAATTTTACCTGCCGATGTTTAAG